>Ga0208277_1000596_pt1 | contig 21126 bp, 29 predicted proteins | sample ETNtaG_5_FD_185782 | JGI IMG/M metagenome (GOLD analysis project Ga0208277, IMG submission 185782) | Marine microbial and viral communities from oxygen minimum zone, Eastern Pacific Ocean - ETNP201406SV205 (SPAdes) (version 2) | ecosystem: Environmental > Aquatic > Marine > Oceanic ...
TCACGCCATATTTTCTCTCCCTTTAGGGAGAGGCACGAACCTTCAAAGACTACATCATACTCGGAAAAACTGTCCGAGTAGGTGGTCTTATGTCGGGAGTTGTTGGCAATCCAGAATTAGCGATTTTTTTTGGTTCTCAAACCGGTAACGCAGAGGACCTAGCAGGTAATACTGCAAAGTTGGCAAAGAAGGCTGGTTTTGCCCCCAAAGTCATTGACATGGATGGTTTCAATCCAGCAGAATTTGCAAATTACAAACGCATTCTGATAATCACTTCTACTTGGGGTGAAGGCGATATGCCAGATAACGCAGAAGATTTGTGGATCGCCACAAATGAATCAAATCCTAGTTTGTCCGGAGTGAGTTTCTCAGTTTGTGCAATAGGCGACACATCATATGACGAATTCTGTAAAGCAGGTATCGATTGGGATGAAAAATTCGTTTCATTAGGTGCAACTAGGGCTCACCCTATCCAGCTTTGTGATGTTGAGTATGAACCAGAGTGGTCAAAGTGGGCAGATGCAGTAATTCCTGCAATGGCTGCAATCGATGGAGGGGCACCAACTGCTGCGGTAGAAGAAACCTCTGAAACAAGCAGCGAGCCAAATCCTGCTGCAACTGCGGTAGTCAGTGCAGATGCTGGACAACTCGGTGAAGTTATGAGCGGTGATCGAAGTGTCGCAATCTTCTTTGGTTCACAAACTGGTAATGCTGCAGGTTTGGCCGAGAAAACTGCAAAGATGGCAGTTAATTATGGCTTAGAGCCAACTGTTATTGACATGGATGGATATGATCCTGCCAAGTTCTCATCTCACAAGAGAATCCTAATCATCACCTCTACATGGGGAGAGGGAGAAATGCCTGACAATGCAGAATCAGTGTGGAATGCAACCGTTGCTAGCAACCCTTCTCTTTCCGAAGTACACTTTTCAGTTTGCGCAATAGGTGATACAGGATATGATGAGTTTTGCCAAGCAGGGATAGATTGGGACGAGAAATTCAAGGCACTTGGCGCTACATGTGTTGAAGAAATCAAACTCTGTGACGTTGATTATGAACCTCCATGGCAAGAATGGGCTCCTCTCGCACTCTCAAAGGTAGCATGTGTTGACTCATCAGGAACTTTCCGGGAAGAATTGGTAGAAGCCATGATCGCTTACGGAGCTGGTGATGAAGACGAAGATACTGCTGATGGCGACTATGCTCCTGGCAAGATTGAGCAAGCAGCGATATCAATCACAATGCGAATTTTCCGTTACAATCCTTCTTTGGCTGAATCTGGATATGACACATTGGCGGTTGTACTGCCTGGTCATGCTTCAATTGAAGATGCTCTTGTTGCAGTCAAGCGTGAAGTAGACGGTTCCCTTACATTCAGAAGTGGTTCGGATGCCGGCCAAAATCCATTAACTGGAGTAAAGGCCAATGGAAGGATTCTACCAGCAGATACTACAAGAATCTGCGACATTGTTTCAGATGGTGATACCTTGACAATCGAACCTATTCCTGGTTATGATATTGTCAAGGATCTGATGGTTTCCTATGACAGATATGACTCGGAGCGTGCCGAATCCAAACCTTGGATGGAAGCAGACCCTCGACAGGGAGAGAAACTAATTTCAGGGGCAGCAATGGGAATAATGACCTCTGCTGATGCTACTAATTTACACACTTTGGCGGATGTTGGCTCTCTTCAATTGGTTAATTCTATGTCTGATACTTATGATGTTGATGACAATTATTCCGGCCCTGGAATCGCTCTACAAAGGTGGGTAAGAAGCCAAGACCCACGTGCAGGTTCAAAGCATGTCAAGAAAATGTTCGATCTTATGCAGGGTAAAGGTGGAGTTTGGGATGAAGCTGATATTTCTTCAATTCAGAGGCATGGTATAGATGGTTCACAAGCAGCCGATTCACTTTACGAGGCTAGAGCGAGGCTTCTAGCAGAATACAAGTTTACTGGAAGAAGTGGCAGACTCGTTAAGCATTATTCACGTTCAGTGAAGATGTCTGGAAATGTAAACGAAACAACTCTCTACCGTTCCGTACTAGGTCCTTTGGGACTTGGTTCCAACATAATGAATGGAGTTTCATTGAGAATGATGCTTGGATTTACTAGAAATGGTGGGCCAATGATGCGTGGTTTCCAAGGGATGCTCGTTCCTCCAGCAGGAATTGGTAAAATTCCAAATATGTTCAATGGGAAGATTGCTAATCATCATGAAGTAGTTGCAATTTTCAATGAATTGGATAGTAGGTTCTGAGGCGATTTTGTGGTAAAGTATTCTTATTATCCTGGAAATGTAGCACGCCAGTCCTCTTTCGAGGTCGAAGATACAATTCAACCTCTGTGCAAATCACTCGGTATTGAATTGATAGAAATTGTAGGATACAATAGCGACGGTGGCAACATCATCAGACAAGGAAACAGAGATTTGCAACTTGCTCTAAATGCTAGAAATATTGCATTAGCAGAGAAAAATGGTCATGATATCATAACCGCATGTGCTTCTGCTCAGGGTATTTTACATGATACATTGGAGACATTCCGTAATGATCCAATCGCACTTGCTAAAGCAAACACAGTTCTTTCTAAGACATCTGGGATGACTGCAAGTGCTGATGAAATTTCTACTAACCATTTACTCCATGTATTGGTTGATGAGATTGGTCTGGAAAAGGTAGAAGCTGCTGTAATTAATCCTCTAAACATGAATGTTGCCTGCTACTATGGCCCTCACATGCAGCGAAAGGGAGCCTGTGGAGAAGATGATCCTTGGAATCCAAATTACATGGAGAAACTAATTACTGCACTTGGCGGTACACCTGTTGAATACAAAACAAAGACCTCTAGTGTTGGAAATCCGTCTCTATTATCACTTGGCGATTCTGTAATGAAGATGACCGCAAGAGTTCTCAATGACGCTAAGAATGCTGGCGCAGAAATTATTGTCAGTGCATGCACTCTTTCACACTCAAACCTTGATTCATATCAAGGTAAAGCAGGTAGAGTTGCCAATAAAGACACAAATCTTCCAGCAGTAAATCTAACAGAGATTATTGCATTTGCACTAGGTCACTTCCCAGATAGATTTGCACAATTAAAAACTCGTGCAATGCTGATTGGTTCATGATTATCCGTGAAGGAATTTGAATAATTCCTTAGCCTGGATTGAAGATACTCCCTCGATACTTGCAAGTTCCTGCTCACTAAGCAGACATAGCCCCATTATGTCTTCTACTTCTTGCATAATCTTTCTTGCAGTGACAACCCCGATACCTGGCAAGTCCGAGAGCATTTTTGTTCTTTTACTTAGGACTTCATCATCCCATTTTTGTGAAAGAACACCCGTGGTGGTTTTACCTCCAATTATATTCATGATTTCTGCAGAAGCCGCTTTTATTGCTGCTTTTTCGGTGTCCAGATTTCTTCTTCTTTGATGTGTCATCAATAGATCCAAAACTCTTGATTCTCTTTTAGCCGCAATCGAGATAAATCTAGCAGTTTGTTCCGGAGATCCAGTCATCAACACAGGCAATCCTAGGTCTAGAGTAACCCATGCCATAGCACCATGTATTGCATTTGGATGTACTCGATTCGATTCTATGGATTCGATTATCAATAATGGTCTAGGTGCTGCACTGTGTAGTCTTCTTGCTTGATGAATTAATCTTCCATCAATTAGTGAATCAATCAGGTCTCTAGCAGTTTTCCTTTCGATTAAAATTCGGTCAGATATGCGAATGTCACCCACTGCAAGGCTCTGCATAGTTACCTGATGGCCATGTAGCTTCAACATTGCAGGCAGTGTTGAGTTTGCTTCCCGATGATCAATTGTTATGGTTGAATGAGTTTCACTCTCAAGGCTATTCGCAAGTACTTCAATTTGTGCCGCTTCTGAAGCCTTTGTTTCCTTATCTCTTGAGTGCGAAACTGTACCATCAAGAACAGGTTCCCACCATTGTTCTGTTTCTTTTACATTAGATGTAGGGGAGAAATCTGCTAGTGATTTTTGGTTACGTGGCCGATTGATTAATTCGACCTTCTTTTGTGGCGGTTTTTTGGTAGCAACAGGAGATTTGTCAATTATTTCCTTCTCTCTAAACAGCCGTTTTTCTTCAGATGAAATAAATGAATCAACATCTCCGTCATCCACTTTGAAATCTTCTAAAATACCTATTCTAGGGGCTGCCCTTTTTGGTAGTCGTGATTGTTTTTGTAAGGATCCTAAAGTTCTATACATCAATTGCTCACGCTTCATTGAAGCCTGTTGTACATACTCGTCACGAGTTCCTTTTGCAATAAGTATGTGGACATCGCCATCCCTTTGTCTAGCCGTACGTCCTCGTCGTTGAATTGCACGAATTGCACTTGGAACAGGTTCGTATAAAATTACGCTATCAGCGGCTGGTACATCAAGACCTTCTTCTCCTACACTGGTTGCGACTAATACGTTAATTTCTCCATCTTTGAATCTCTGTAGTTGGGCAATTTGTTCTTTTTGTTTCATGCCTATCTGGCTTCCCTTACTTGCCTGACCTACGAATTTCCCGGGTTTTATTTTTGGATTATTCTCCAAGAGTTCAAGTAAATTGTCCACGGTATCTCTGTATTCTGTAAATACAATCACCTTACCATCATTCTTCAAACCATTTTCAACAAGAGTTGTAACCAAATCTGGCTTTGGATGATATTCTTCTCCATTCTTATGGTCTCGAAGTAATTCAGCAACTTGTGGCATAGATAGGAATCTCTTGGTTTTGCGATCCTTTTCGAATTTCGCTCTTTCAAGATATTTTACTGCACATTTCAATCCTTGAGTGTCCAGTAGGTCTAACAGCCTGTGCAGGCGTCTCAAGTCACCGATTCTTTTTGCTGCATCATAACCTCTGGCATCTCCTCTACCGATTGCAGCACTTGCCCTTCTTTGTGCTTCTTCGATAGCAGCGGTTGTTATTCTACCTGGGTTGACCAAAAACCCTGATCGAGATAAGAATTCTGCTTCTTCTGATTCCAGTATTCTTAGAGGTCTAATTATTTCATGCAACTTTTCTGGAAGATTCAACTCATGTTTCTTTATGTCCATTGATGTAATGTAAGGCTGGACTAAATCATCGTCACGCCTAGTTACGTGGAGCCTCTCTATGCCAAGCCTTTGAATTACTTCCAGAACCTTTGCAGCCTTTACTCCCGGTGAAGCTGTTGCAGCCAATATCATAGCATTTGAAGAAGCTTCAAGATATAGGTCTCCAAGTTGAGCCATTGAATCTGAACCAGTTGCATGATGGGCTTCGTCGACGATTAACAAATCGATTTCTGAAAGTAGTATTCTACCATTCCTTGCATCGTTTCTTATCACGTGAGGAGTTGCCATCACAATTTTGGCATCTTTCCAGATTTCCTCGCGCTTTGCGGGTCTATCCGATCCCGTCATAGTTACGATTCTTTCCTTTTCCAAATTGATGAATTCTTTAGCCATTCTTGCTTGTTGTGCAACTAGACCTGTTGTTGGAGCCACCAACACAATCTTTCCCTTTCCTTCCAAAGCGTCAGCCATAGCCATCCACTGGACTGCAGTCTTTCCTAAACCAGTTGGCATAACCAGTAGAGTTGAGCCAGATATCGCTTGTTTGGCAGCAAGCAATTGATATGCTCTAGCCTCGACCCCGTCGCGAAGGTTGGGGTGAGACAACATCGGCGTCATGGCCAGTGATTACAGGGCGGGGGGTCAAGAGGATTTGCATAAGAGGATTGATTTTTCATGACAATTACCGCAATGCTTGATAACCGTCAAATTACATTAGAGCCCAGCGGCCCTATGCGCCGTTCTTAACCGAACCACTCATATAGGGAAGGTAAGTCGGCAACCTGCTCGAAAGGCGAGTTGCCAGACACTGTGGGCAATGCGATGCATCCCATAACTCTCGGTCCCGGTCGTGGACTGAGAGCCGGTGTCACGGCTACTCCCTAGCCTAGAGAGCCTCTGTACGCCCCTTATCGGGGGGCCAATGCGGAGTAACGAAACATAGGAGGCCGAACATATGGCAAAGAGAAGTCACCCAAGACGTGGTAGTATGGCGTTTAGCCCGCGTAAGCGGTCTGCACGACATTTTGGACATGTCAAGTCGTGGCCAGAAACCGATGCGAGCGAGGTCCGTGTACAGGGATTTGCCGGCTGGAAAGCTGGAATGACCCACGTCATGGCTCGTGATCTAAACCCTAAATCTAACAGTGCAGGACAGGAAATCAGAATTCCTGTAACTGTCGTCGAAGTGCCGAAGATGCGTGTACTTGGTGTTCGTGGATACAAAATGACTCCATATGGCAAGCAAGCCGCTGGCGAAGCATGGGTTGACGCTGAGCAAATTTCCGAGGCATTCCCTCAACTATTCAGAAGAATGCACAACAATGCAATGAAAGTACATGATTCAGATAAGCACTTTGAAGCACTAAGTGGTGCTGATTTGGTAGAGGTTAGAATCATTGCAGCAACTCAACCACATTCAATTACAGGAACTCCTTCTAAGACTCCTGAAGTTATGGAACTAGGACTAGTTGGTGGCGACTCCGCTTCAAAACTAGAGTGGGCCAAAGAAAACTTGGGTCAAGAATTGTCGATTAACGATGTATTCGCAGAAGGTGTATTCGTCGATGCAATCGGTGTCACAAAAGGATACGGATGGCAAGGTGTAATCAAGAGGTTTGGTGGTAAACTACAATCTCACAAGAACTCAAAGAAGCGCCGTCAACATGGTAACATGGGTGACTTCGGTACTGGATATGTCCGTAAGACGATCAGACAAGGTGGACAGACAGGTTATCATCAGCGCACTGAGTACAACAAGAGAATTCTATCTATTGCATCCGCAGAAGACAAGGCAATTACTCCATCTGGAGGGTTCCTGCGCTACGGTGAAGTCAATTCAGATTATGTCTTAGTTAAGGGAAGCCTTCCAGGCCCTGCAAAGCGCTTGGTTAGATTCCGTGATGCTACTCGTGGCTCAGATAAGGTCGAGCACCCATATGAAATAACGTACGTAAGTACTTCTAGTAAGCAGGGGGTCTGAAGATGAAGGTAGCAGTACACAACATCATTAACAAAATCGAGCAAGATGAGCTTGATGCAGGACGCCTTCAAGAAGTCTACGACATCGATGTCGAATTAGGCAAGAAGGTATCACTTCCAGAATCTTTCAATTCTGAAATCAGAACAGATCTAGTAAAACTAGCAGTAGCAAGTGCTCGTGCTAACCGCCGACAAGCATACGGGTCAAACCCACATGTTGGAAAGCGTAAGCCAATGAGCGGAATGAAGCATTCCGTTGAATGGTGGGGTAAGGGTCGTGGTGTTTCTAGAATTATGAGAAGAACTGGTCAGCGCCGTGGTGCACAAAACCCACACACATTAGGTGGTCGCCGTGCCCACGGTCCTAAAGTAGAGAAAGACTGGTCTCGTAAGTTGAACCGCAACGAGCGCAGACTGGCACGCAACTCTGCTCTTGCAGCAACCACAGATGTCGATATGGTTTCTAACCGAGGACATCGTTTTGCTGAAGAGATTTCTACTCTGCCAATCATTCTAGGAGAATACTCTGAGAATGGCGAGAAGATCGACATTGAAGCATTCAATCTAAGCGGTGGAACTCGTAAGGTTAACGCAATTTTCGAGGCTCTGGGTCTTGGTGATGATCTTCGCCGTGCTCGTGATGGCCGTAAGATTAGAGCAGGTAAGGCAACAATGCGTGGAAGAGTCCACAAGACTCCTAAGAGCATTCTATTGGTTGTAGCAAACAAGGATGGCCTAGCAAAGGCTGCAAGAAATCTTCCAGGCGTCGATGTCGTCGCCGCTAAGGATCTATCAGCGGAGCACCTTGCTCCTGGTGGTGACCTTGGCCGTCTAACTGTCTTTACCAAGGCAGCAGTGGAGGCACTAAACTGAGGAGGTGTGATGAATGGTAAATCCGTATAACGTAATTATGCTACCTTGGATTACTGAGAAGGCAATGGAAGCTAGAACCTCCGGTAACCGCTTAGAATTCATAGTCCGCCGAGGTGCAACTAAGGGAGAGATCTCTGCTGCAGTCGAAAAACTGTTCGATGTTGAGGTGGAAAAAGTCAATGTCCGTAACACCAAGAACGGAAAGCATGCAAGTGTCAAACTTGCAGAAGGCTACTTTGCAGATGAGGCTGCAATGCGACTTGGCGCATTCTGATGAGGTGATATCATGGGTAAGAGGACACGTTCACAACGCAAGGGAAGCTCACCACGCTATCGCGTGGCTAGCCACCGTTTCCCTGGTTCAAACACAATGCCACGTGTAAAAGATGTAGTTGCTGAAGTAACTGAATTGGTACACAGTCCAGTTCACACAGCGCCACTTGCACGCGTGAAACTACCAGATGGTCAAACCAATCTAGTAGTAGCAACAGAAGGAATTTCAATCGGTTCAACTGTAGCGATCGGCGACAATGTCGCACTAAGACCTGGTAACATTACTTCAATCGCAAACATTCCTGAAGGAACTGCGATTAACAATCTCGAACTTCGCCCAGGCGATGGTGGAAAGATTGCAAGAACTGCAGGTAACTCAGCAACAATCGAAGCACACCTTGATGGAGGAAAAGTACGTGTTAGACTACCTTCTGGTGTTTCCAAGGACATGACAGGTAACTGCCGTGCAACAATTGGAGTACTAGCAGGACACGGTCGTGGAGAGATGCCACTACGTACTGCAGGTGCAGCACACTACAAGGCTAAGGCACGTGGTAAGTTGTATCCTCACGTAAGTGGTGTTGCAATGAACCCAGTAGACCACCCGCATGGTGGAGGTAATCACCAAGCAGTTCACGGTCCAAGCTCTGTTGCTCGTGGCACACCACCAGGTGCCAAGGTCGGTAACATAGCACCAAGCCGCACAGGAAGAGGCCGCGGCAAGAAAATTTGAGGTGAGATAATATGGCAAAGAAGAAGAAGTCATTCATGACCCCAAAGGCGAGCAGAAGAAAAGCTCGTAAGAAGCGCACAACAATTACAGGACGCAAGAAGAAAGAATTCACCTACAGAGGATATGAGGTCGAGGAACTCAAGGCAATGCCACTATGGCCGTCTGAAGAGGATCCAAGTGCTCCGTCAATAGTTACGCTACTAGGCAGCCGTCCAAGAAGATCAATCATTCGTGGACTATCTCCTGAAAATGAACATTTCATCAGTCGTGTACGCCGTTCAACTGGCCGCACAATCCGCACGCATCGCCGTGACGTCCCAATCCTGCCTGAATTCGTCGGTAAGCGAATAGCTGTCCACAATGGACAAAACTTCGTTGAAATCGATGTCAAGCCAGAGATGATAGGCCACTATCTCGGAGAGTTCGCCCTAACCAGAAAGAATGTTACACACTCTGGACCTGGTGTTGGTGCGACCCGCTCTTCATCACACGTGGCATTGAAGTGAGGTGATTATGATGGGTTGGAAGAAATCAGAAATGGACCGCCGCTCAAAGCGCAAGGAGTTACCTCAGAAAGGTTACACCCAGTTGCTACAAGGCAGTCGCTTGGCAACAGCACGTACTGTTGAGGCAGACGTGCACGTCAAGCACTGTTTCGAAATAGCACGTGCTATCAAGCACCAGACCGCAGGCGAGGCGATAACATTCTTGAACAACGTACTGAAAATAGACAGTGACAGGCCAGACATTAGAAGAAAGGCAGTAGCTGTCCCATTCAGACTTGGTTCTGGAAACAAGAAGCGCAAGCGATCTGGACCATCAATGGTAGGACACCGCAAAGGTGGAGTCGGACCAGGAAGATACCCTGTCAAGGCTAGCAGAATCATGATTAAACTCATAGAGAGTTGCATGGAAAATGCTCGTCACCAGTACGAAGATATCGATCCTGAAGAGATGGTTATTACTCACTGTGCAGCACACCGTGGGCCAATCAAGAGAGGTTGGACTCCACGTGCTCGTGGTAGAGCATCTCCAAAGAATCACTACAGAGTGAACATGGAACTATTCCTAGAAGACTTCAGTGGAGTCGAAGACGAACTGGAGGACGATTTCTGAGGTGATTATCATGAGCGACAACAAGAGTACACTAAGACGCATTATCGATCGTAACGTCGAGCGCCATTTGGTCAAGGAGTTCTTGATGAATAACACCAAGAAAGCTGGATTCGGAGGATTGGATATCCGTCGAACACCTGCTGGAACTGAGGTCATAGTCAAAGCAGAGCGCCCTGGTATGGTCATTGGACGTAAAGGTAAGATAATCAACGATTTGCAAAAGCAATTGGACGAAAGATTCGGAATTGAGAATCCTAAGTTGAAGGTTGACGAAGTCGAAAACCCAGCATTGAATGCACAGGTTATGGCTGAAAAGATTGCAAGCGCAATGGAGCGAGGTTGGTATTACCGCCGTGCTGGTCATTCCGCAGCCCTAAATATCATGGAAGCAGGTGCTCGTGGAGTAATCATCACGCTTGCAGGTAAGTTAACCGGTAGCAGAAACCGAACCCAGAAGTTCATTCGTGGACACGTAAAGTACTGTGGAGAAACCGCATTGGAACACATGGATGTTGGATACTCTGTTTGTATCAAGAAGTTAGGTACAATCGGTGTTACAGTCGCAATTATGCGCAAGGGAACAAAGCTACCTCACGAAATCACAATTTATTCAGAAGAGCAACTTCGCATGAATGCAGAAGAAGCATCCGAGAATTCTGGAGATGAGGAGGGATCTGAGTGACCCACGTATCCAACAGAGAAATCGCATCTATGAGTGCTGAAGCACTTGGTGACAGACTAGAAGAATTGCAAGAAGAACTCTTGCAACTACGTGCTGAGCAATCCCTAGGTGGTACTCCATCTAACATGGGAGCGTTCAAAGCGGTACGCCGCTCTATCGCGCGCATCAAGACAAAGATGGCATCACAGTGATAAAATCAAATTATTAGGAAATAGGAGGTGAATGAGAATGGCTGCAATCTGCAATGTATGTGGACTCCCAGATGAATTATGCATTTGTCAGGAGATCGCTAAGGAGCAGCAAAAAGCAACCATTAGCACCGACCGCCGCCGCTACGGCAAGATTGTAACTAAGGTTGAGGGAATCGATGATTCTGCAATCGATATCAATCAACTTGCCAAGCTTCTCAAGAACAGATGCGCTGCTGGCGGTACTGTAAAGGGACGTGTGATTGAACTTCAAGGAGATCACAAAAAGAAAGCAGCAGCGGTTCTTACAAACAACGGATTCAATGTGGAGGTGCGATAAGATGGTTAGCGCAGTTCTGAATCAATCTTGGATTGGACGTGACATCTATGTCACAGACTCTCCAGATGCGGCACTAGTTGGTCGCAATGGTCTGGTAGTAGACGAGACCAGAGAAACCATCACAATGCTTGAGAATAACCGCGAGGTTACTCTTGGCAAGAATTCTATTGAATTCAAAATCGGTGACAGTGATGTTGCCATCGACGGAAAGCTGGTACGGCAGCGTTCTGAAGATAGAATATACCGTAACAAAAGGAGTGAGTGATTACCATGCGAGACATCGGAGTAGATGTAAAACCCCCTAACGGTGAGTGGGATGGAGATGAGAATTGCCCGTTTTACGGGTCCCTGCGCCTTCGTGGCCAGGTGCTTGAAGGAACTGTGGCAAACGTAGGTATGCAAGGTACGATCGTTGTTGAAAGAGACAATGTTCGCTACATGCAGAAATACGAGAGATACGAAAAGCGCACAAGCGCTCTTTCAGCCCATCTACCAAACTGCATCGGTGGAGTAGAAGTAGGCGACAGAGTGAAAATTATGGAATGCCGTCCGCTTTCCAAAACAGTTTCATTTTGTGTCATCGAGAACAATGGAGGTGAAGCTTGATGCGTGGAATCGCAGGTAAGCAAACCCGTGGTCTACCGACCATGGCTAGGTTACAAGTTGCTGACAACACTGGTGCAAAGATTGCACAACTGATCAACGTTCGCAAGTTGGGAGGCACAATGCGTCGATACCCAGCTGCTGGCGTAGGTGACATCATCAAAGTCTCAATTAAGCGTGGTACTCCAGAAACACGCCGTCAGATGTTCAATGCAGTGGTAATTCGCCAACGCAGACCATTCCGTAGAGTGGATGGCACTTGGGTACAATTCGAAGACAACGCTTGTGTTATTACTAACGAAAAAGGCGATGTCCAAGGTTCAGATATCAAGGGACCTGTTTCACGCGAGGCAGCAGAACGCTGGCCTCGTATCGCAGCAACTGCAAAGCAAATCGTATGAGGTGAAATGAATGGTAAAGAGTAGCAAACCTGGAAAGCAGCGCAAGGCTCAGGCTAATGCGCCACTTCATATCAAGCGTAAGCGTATCCGAGCACGTCTTCAATTGGACAAGCCAGATGAGCGTTTAGCTGGACTAAGATCAGTAACAGTACGTGTTGGAGATACAGTACGTGTTGTTCGTGGCGATTTCGCTCACGGAGGCAAGAGAGTTGGTGGAAAGCGCAATGCAGATCCACTAACTGGTAAAGTACTCAACGTAGATTCAAACAAGGGTCGCATTTTCGTCGAAGGTGCAACCGCAACAAAATCTGACAACAGAGAAGAGGCTATTTCGGTCCATGCCTCTAACGTCGTCGTTACTAAGTTAGACGAGACGGACAAGTTGCGAATGCAACACTTGACCGCTGATAGGAGTTGAAAAGAATGGGAAGCAGCAGTCACTTGAAGCGTTTGGCTATACCACGTAGTTGGCCACTTCCAAGGAAAACCACAGTTTGGGTAACCCGTCCGCGTGCAGGCGCTCACAGTTTAGAGAGATGCATGCCGCTAAACATTGTCATTAGAGATGTAATCGGAATGGCAAGATCTACCCGTGAAGTTCGCACGATTCTACACAACAGCCTAGCAAAGGTCGATGGCCGTGTAGTTAAGGATACACGCCGAGGTGTAGGTGTAATGGACGTACTTACACTAGGAGAAAACAATTATCGATGTGTATTAGACACAAATGGTCGTCTAAGATACCGCCCAATCTCACCAGAGGAAGCTACTTGGAAGGTTTGTAGAATTGAAGGAAAATCTACAATCAAGGGTGGTAAGACACAAGTTCACTTGCACGACGGACGTAACATCATTGTCGATGATGCTTCCGAGCATAAGACTGGAGATTCACTGAAGATTTCTCTGCCAGATCAGCAAGTCCTCGAGCACATTAAGTTCGGAGAGGGAACTCGCTGTATGCTAGTAGGAGGAGTACACGTCGGAAAGTTAGCAGACGTTACCAACTACATCGTTAAGCGTTCAAGCATGCCAAACGAAGTAGAGTTCGAAGGATTCGGTACAACCACTGACAATGTATTCACTGTTGGCGATTGCACTCTACCAGGTGTGGAGGTGAGCCAATGAGCGATACTGCAAATCCAATGTCTATGCCAAGAATTTCCAAGGTAGTAGTCAACATCGGTGTCGGAGAAGGTGGCGATCGCCTCTCAAATGCACAGAAAGTTTTGGAACTCGTTACCGGAGTCAATTCCGTAAGGACTCTAGGTAAGCAACAAAACCGTGACCTGAAGGTACGTGTTGGATTCCCAATCGGGTGCAAGGCGACTATCAGAAACAATGATTCAATCAAGAAATTCCTAACAGATGCATTCTGGGTTAGGGAGAATACAATCCCTTCTTGGAATTTCGATAAGTCAGGTAACCTTTCATTCGGTATACCTGATTACACAGACTTCCCAGACCAAAAATACGATCCAGATATCGGAATTTTTGGTATGGATATCAATATCGTACTAGAGAGACCAGGGCACCGTGTCAGCCGACGCCGACGCCGAAGTGCAAAGGTCTCACTGAACCACCGAACCAATGCTGATGATGCCAGAGCATGGTTTGTTGAGAACTATGGTATCAAAATCTTGGAGGAGTGAAAATGGCACGAGACCATGGTGAGAGAATTGGACGAACTGTTGGATGCCGTAGATGCGGTCGCCGAAGAGGAATGATCCGACGTCACGGACTACGCCTGTGCAGACAATGTTTCCGCGACGTTGCTCCCGAAATAGGATTTAAGAAAATGAATTGAGGTGATTATGAATGCAGTTCGACCCCCTTAATGACGCACTAGCTAAACTATTCAACGCAGAGCAAGCTGGAAAATTCGATGTAGATCTTTCTCCAGCTTCCAAGTTACTTGGTTCAGTTCTAGAGATTATGCAAACATCCGGCTATGTCGGAGAGATAGAGAAGAACGACGACGGACGAGGAGGCAAATTCATCGTTCAACTACGTGGCGCAATTAACCAGTGTGGCGTAGTTAAACCACGCCACTCAGTTCGCCGCCAGGAGTTCGATAAGTGGGAAGGTCGCTATCTTCCTGCTCAAGATTTCGGACTTCTGATTTTGACTACAAACAGTGGTGTAATGCACCACAAAGAAGCGAAGGAGCACCGCATTGGTGGCAAACTCCTAGCATATGTTTACTGAGGTGATTACATGGTAAAATTAGATCGAGTTGAACACACTGTAGAAATCCCTGAGGGTATTACTGCATCGATTGATGGTGATACAGTCACTATCACAGGACCTAAGGGTAGCGTTTCTCGTGATTTTGTCAGCGCAAGGCTTGACATTTTCCAAGAAGGCGGTGCTCTAATTGTTCGAGTTGACATACCACGCCGCAAGGAAAGAGCCCTTGCAGGAACATGGAATGCACATCTCAAAAATATGGTGAAAGGAGTGAATGATGGTTTCACATACACATTGAAAGCATTGTATTCTCACTTCCCTATGACACTAGCGGTACAAGGAAACAAATTCATTGTAAACAATTACTTTGGAGAACGTGTACCAAGATCAGCAGATATCCTTGACGGGGTTCAAGTGAAAGTTCAGAACAAGACCGAGGTCGTTGTTACTGGAATCGATAAGGAAGCGGTCGGTCAGACTGCAGCCAACATCGAGCGCTCAACCACCGTAAAGAAGCGTGACCGCCGTGTATTCCAAGACGGAATATACCTAATTGAGAAGGCATGAAGGAGGAATTGAGATGAGTGATTATGAAAAGATGACAGTTGCCCAACTCAAAGAGTTGCTAAAGGAGTCTGGCTTGCCAGTATCTGGTAAGAAAGCAGATCTGATTGCAAGATTGCAAGAAGGTGCAGATGAACCAGCTCCAGTTGAGGAAGAATCCTCCCCGGAAGAGGTAGTCGAAGAAGAGGCTATGGAAGAAGAGTCAGTCGAAGAAGAGGCTATGGAAGAAGAGTCAGTCGAAGAAGACGATTCGGATTCTGATTATGAAGATGAAGACGACTGGGATGACGATGATTTCGATGAAGAGCACGTTGCTCGCCAAAAGCCCGTTCTTTCTGAAGAAATGAAGGCGGCTTTGGCACTTCGTGCAGCTCAAAAGAAAGGAACTCCATCATTCCGCAGAACTGAATGGTTCCGTTACAAGCGTCTATCCCGCTCTGGCTGGAGAAAGCCTCACGGTATGGACAACAAGCAACGCCGCAATTACAAGTATCGTGGATCTCTTGTTAGAATCGGACATGGTAAGGTAAACGCAGCAAGCGGACTTCACCCGTCTGGGTTTGAGGAAGTTATGGTTCACAACACTGGAGATTTAGACCAAATCGATGCAGAAACCCAAGCAGCGCGTGTCGGTGCTACAGTTGGTGGAAGAAAGCGTGAGAATATTCATGCACGTGCAGACGAATTGGGAATCAGAGTCTTAAATCGCAGGAGGGAGCGTTGATGCAGATTACTAACCAGAAGAAAATGGCAGCACAACTATTGAAGTGTGGTGTGCACAGAGTTTGGATTAACCCATCATACCTAGACCAGGTTGCTCAATCCGTTCAGAAAGAGGATATCCGTGAGGCTATCGATAACGGATGGATCAAAGCAAAGGCTATCAAAGGAACTTCCAGAGTTCGTGCATTGAAGCGTCAGACCCAGAAACTGAAGGGTCGAAGAAAAGGTCAAGGAAAGAGATCAGGTTCTGCTAATGCTCGTAATCCACGCAAGCAACAGTGGATGGCAACAATTCGTGCTCAACGCCGCACATTGAAGGAAATGCGCGAAGACGGAACTCTTGAGCGTTCTCAGTATCGCCATTACTATCTGAAGGCAAAAGGTGGCTCTTACCGTTCAATCTCTCACATGAAGGCTCAGATGAGTGTTGAAGGAATCTCTATTGGAGGTGAACAATGATGGCAAGTGGACCTAGACAACGCAATCAATATCGAAGACGCCGCAGTGGAGAAACTGACTATCGTCGCCGTCTAAAGTTACTGAAGAGTGGTAACGCTCGAGCAGTAGTAAGAATCTCAAATACCCGTGTAGTTTGTCAGGTTGTATCTTGGCAAGCTGATGGTGACAAAGTGGAAGTTTCAGTAACTGGCGATGACTTAGTTTCTCGCTACGGATGGCCAGATTCCAACTCTCGCAAGAATATTCCAGCATCCTACTTGACAGGATTTGCACTCGGAAAGTCTGCAATAGCTGCAGGTCATGATGAAGCAGTCTTGGACATTGGATTAGCTGCTAGCACGAATGGAAACCGTGTGTTTGCTGCCCTTAAGGGGATGGTCGACGCAGGATTGGAAATACCTCACGGTGATTCAGTCCTACCTGAAGAAGACCGCCTAAATGGCGCACACATCGATGAGTCCTATGCTTCTACTGTAGAAGCAACCAAGAATAAGATTGAGGAGGCGTTCTGAAATGAGTGATGAAGAGATAACTCAAATGGCACCAGGTCTGATTAAGGCTTTTGCAACAGAAGAAGAGAAAGAAGAAAAAGGAGGCCGTCGCCGCCGCAATACCTCTGCAGATGAAGCAATTTCTGCATTAAGGAACTGGACTCCTAAGACTAGACTAGGCCGTGAAGTAATGGCTGGTAGAATCGTAACTTACGAGATGGCTATTGCTTCTGGTCTACCAATTCGTGAAGTCGAGATCGTTGACGCATTGATTCCAAACTTGGAAGATGAAGTCATCAAGGTCAACATGGTTCAAAGAATGACAGACTCAGGTCGTCGTGTAAGATTCAATGTCATGGCCTGCGTAGGTAACAAAGATGGCTATGTAGGGCTTGCAATGGCAAAGGGTAAGGAAGTTGCTCAAACAATCCGCAAGGCCTTGGTTGCTGCTAAACTGAATCTTATCCAAATTCAACGTGGAAATGGTTCATGGGAATCAAGCGTAGGTCCAGGAACATCTGTACCGTTCAAGGTTCAAGGACAAGCAGGTTCAACCCGTGTAACTCTAATGCCTGCCCCTGCAGGAAAAGGACTGGTTATTGGTGAAACAGGAAAGCGTGTTCTAACTCTAGCAGGAGTGAGCGACGTTCTATCCAGAACCAAAGGTCAGACTCGAACAACAATCAACTATGCAGCTGCGACATTTAACGCACTAGCAGCAATCAACCGAACACGTGTCAGCGATGTACAAAGAGCTGAGTTGTTCATTCACAAAGGGAGGTTACTAGAATGAGTTGGATTGTAGTAAGAGCACGCTCGGATGTAAAGGTCGAGCGCTCGATTAGAGAAACAATGGGAATGCTGAATCTAACTCGTGTCAATCACGCAGTGATTATCCCAGAAAATCCGCAGTACAATGGAATGCTTCAGAAGGCTAAGGATTACATCACTTGGGGAAATGCTGACGCAGGTCTCGTCGAGAAGATGATCTCCGAGCGTGGCCGCCTAGTAGGTGACAAGCCAATCACAGATGCAATTGTTAAGGAAGGTACAGATTATTCTTCAATCAAGGATTTTGCAGCAGCAATCGCTACTGGAGATGCAACTGTCAAGGATCTTCCTGACATGAAGAGAGTATTCAGACTACATCCACCTCGTGGCCCAAAGGGCTGGGGTGGACTGAAGCGCAGCTACGTCGTCGGTGGCGCTCTTGGAGCTCGTGGAGAGGACATTTCGGCCTTGGTCGAAAGGATGATTTGAGGTGATTTTGATGAGCAAAGCAAACAAGCATCGAGGACGTTGCCGAACACACGGAAGAGGCCACAAGGCTGGACGTGGAGCAGGTAAGCGTGGAGGTCGTGGAAGAGCTGGTATGAACAAGCACCGTGTAATGACTCGTATCAAGTACATGCCGGGACACTGGGGTATGCACGGATTCAACCGTGACCCAGGACTAAGAACAGTCTATGTTACTTGCAATGTAAGTGACCTAGAAAGAATGGCTGATGGAAAGGATTCAATTGACTTGACCGAAATGGGAATAGACAAACTTCTCGGATCTGGTAGAATCAGTACAGCATTAACAGTAACAGTTGAAGAATGGTCCGCAAAAGCAGCAGAGAAGATTTCTGCAGCTGGTGGTTCAATCGAAGGCGACGAAGATGAAGAGGAGTGGGAATGAAGGCCTAGATAGGTTTTCATTGAACTTTTTTTAATACAATAACAAACGGAGGAATGTAACATGGGCAAGCAATCAATCCCTTGGGCAGTCGGACTAACCGGTCTACTGTACTTCGGAATGCTAGGATATTGGCAGTATGATGCATTCGAAACTGCTCTATTTGGCTCTGGAACTATTTCTCCAGACATGCAGAATACAATTGATGGAGCTATTTTCGGATTTATATTCGGTGTAGTTTACGTCGCTTTCATGATTTGGTGTTTCACTAGAGACCTTCCAGAAGGACTCAAAGAAGTGCCAATTATTGGACGCTATGGAAAGATGTTGGCTTGGCTTACATTCTTGGGAATAGCAGTTTGGTATTGCCGTCCTAACGCTTGGTATGATGGAACTCATCAAGATTTGGTAGGTTACTTACTAGTAGGTGTAATTCTACTAGGATTTGGAGCAGCAGCGGCTCTTACTTGTTTCATGTACAGTGGAGAAAAGAACAGCCGTCTTTACGCTCTTCATCGATTCGTAGATACTTACCCAACCATCACAAAGCCAGAGCGCCACGTAAGATTTAACGAAAAGTTGTGGACGACAACATTGGTTCTAATCATCTATTTCGCAATGACAAACGTCATGATTTGGGGTCTATCTGGACAAGCACTTGACTTGTTCAGTGGTTTCCGTTCCATCATGGCAGGTGCATCTGGTACAATTATGCACTTGGGTATTGGACCAATTGTTACAGGTTCGATTATCATGCAGTTGTTCGCTGGTGCAAAAATTATCCGTTTAGATTTGCAAGATTCTGAGGATAAGGCAATGTACCAAGGTGTACAGAAGTTGTTGGTTTTGCTAATGATTCCTATCGAATCAATTCCACAGACCTATGGTTTCCTAGATCCTACCGAGGCTCTAATCACAAACTATGGAATGGGTTGGGCTAACTTCGTAATCGTTGCACAGCTATTCGCAGGTTCTTACCTAGTATTCTTGCTGGACGAACTAGTCAGCAAGTGGGGTATCGGTTCAGGTATCTCTCTATTCATTGCAGCAGGAGTTGCACAGTCTACTTTCGTAGGTACGCTATCTCCAATGGCAGCAACATCAGGCATGGAATACAGCCTTCAGAATCCTCCATCAGGGACTTTACCGATGATATTCTATATGTTCAGGGAAGCTTCTCTTGGGGAAATGATATCGCAAAACGGATTCGAAACGATATTGCTAACACACGTAAACCCTGTAGCAGCGTTATTCTCGTCGGTAGTGGTGTTCTTGGTGGTTGCATACGCTGAATCAAGCAAACTGGAATTGCCTCTAACGCACGGTAAGGTACGTGGTCATCGTGGAAAGTATCCAATTAGATTGGTTTACGCATCTAACATTCCGGTTATTTTGATGGCTGCTCTACTTGCTAACATCAACATGTTTACTCTACTGTTCTGGAATCATCCAACGTTGCAGAAGACACCGATACTCGGTAAGGAAGGTTGGGGAAGTATGTCCGAATATATTGGAACATATGAACCAGGTTCTTCAACTCCAAGTGGTGGATTTGCTTGGTATTCTTCGATGGTTAATGGAGTGAATGATTGGCTGATTCCTCTGCTGAATCAGCAAGGAGATATCTATGGCCACAGCTTATGGCAAATAGGTGGTCACGTGATTTTCTATGTCACACTGATGACGGTTGGTTCGATGGTATTCGCGAAATTCTGGATTGATACTACGAATATGGGTTCGAAAGATGTTGCGAAACAGATCGAACGGACAGGTATGCAAATACCAGGTTTCCGTAAGAACCCTCTAGTTCTTGAGAGAATACTTGAGAGATACATTCCTCCAGTGACATACTTCTCTGGTGCATTCGTAGGTCTATTGGCTGCAGGAGCGGATTTGCTTGGAACGGTAGGAAATGCTACTGGAACAGGTCTGTTGCTTGCCGTAGGTATCATTCTGCGTACATATGAACAGATACAGAAGGAACAGGCGATGGAAATGCATCCAATGCTGAGACAGTTCTTCGGTGCTGAGTGAAGTAGAATCTCTAGACTAGTCTAGATCGTATTCTAGTTGCCTCAATCGGTCGATGGTGACTCACTATCAATGATTTCGCTTTCATCGTTTTCGGAAGTTTCATCACTCTCGTCTTTTGCTTCAGCAAATATATCTGTGATTATATCTGCAATCGCTTCGACAATTGCTTCCAACACATTATCGATGAAAGATGGTTCCGAATCTTCTTCCTCTTGAGCATTAGTGTCTACACTCATACTGTTTGTATCATACTGGCAGATGACGTTTTTGCAACTTACACGGCGATCGACTTCTGTTCCATTTTCGTAAAGAACAGCAGTTAGGCAGAACTCACCGATAGATAGGTCAATCTCAGTCATCCTGAATGTTTTAGCACCATAAGTTGCAACCCAATCATGAGTTTCGACGATTATATTGTTGCCATTATCCATGTTAGATAGAGTTAGGACAACTTGATAATTCTCACCTGGAGTTAGGTAACTGACCTTTGAGTAAGTCCAGTAATCCATAGTGTATTCATTGTAACGTATATTGTTAGAGACAATCGTAGCATTCCTTTCAATCACAGTACGGCAACCAGTTCTTTCGTCTATGAACACACCGTCCTCGTACAGTTTAGCCTTTGCACAATAGTATCCTACAGTTAGATTAGCTTCTCCCATGTAGTGCCTCCAATTTAGATAACTAGCATTGATGGTATCATTTTCTGACATA
>Ga0208277_1000598_pt1 | contig 21081 bp, 16 predicted proteins | sample ETNtaG_5_FD_185782 | JGI IMG/M metagenome (GOLD analysis project Ga0208277, IMG submission 185782) | Marine microbial and viral communities from oxygen minimum zone, Eastern Pacific Ocean - ETNP201406SV205 (SPAdes) (version 2) | ecosystem: Environmental > Aquatic > Marine > Oceanic ...
ATTTCATAAGCAATTACTAATTCTCCTAAAATCCCTTCCTCACTTTCATTCTCCAGGCATCCAGAAAACATAGTAGTTAAGAGAATAATAGTAACAAATAGTGTAATTCTTGATTTCTTTATCATATTATTATCTCCATTGTTGAGAAAGTATCCGCATTTGGATAAAGCGTACTTTGCATAGTTTTTCAATATGAGTTTTTTCTTTACAACATTATGTTACTTGTTGGTCAACGAGAGGCGTTTAAATTGAGTGTGTATTTCTAATTTATAACCATGATGACGCTATGATAACTGTGGTGCAGATATCTGACGCCTCTCGTCGCCGTAAAGTGTGTATCTATAGGAACTAACTTATTGTAGTGTTCCAATATCTTCAGATGTTATTCCCAACATATCCCAAGCTGGTTGAAGATGTGCGCGAACTGCTGTCTGATAATCAGTTCCAGCCACTGGAACATTGGAAAAGTCATATATTCCATTGATTCCTGCAGTTCCAAAGCCTGGTAAGTAAGAAAAAGCATTACATTCCGCTTCAGTCATTTCAGTACTAGTGGCATGAGTTACAGTGTTGTAACATCCTGTAAATATTGTAGCCCCATAATTGACATACCATCCGTATGCTTCACATACTGTCTGACTTACTTCTGAACTAGCATGAGTAGCACTGTTGTAACAAGTATCTACTCCATCATTCATTTCATAATCTACTAACCACATGTAAGCTGAACATGTTGCATTATCATCGTTAGACATTTCGTGAGAGACCATATTATAGCATCCAGTGAACAAAGTATCGCCGCCCATATCAAAATCCTCATAGTAATTCCATCCGTCAGTAACTGTTTGATTCCAACTGTTATTCATTGTGTGAGTTACTGAGTTGTATGATCCTGTATACAAAGTAGCGCCATAATTTGGTAAAAACATGTATGAATCACATTTCGCTTCTGAATCATCTGTAGAAACTTCGTGAACTTCCATATTGTAACATATATCTGTTCCATCGCCCATGTCATAATCTGTTACGTACATGTAACCTGCACATTCATCGGACGACGCTGAACTAACAGCCATAGTTACTCCATTGTAACAATCATCACCTGGTGTCGGATTACTTGCAGCAATAGTTGATTCAATGACTCTCCAGAATGAATATCCTTCAGCTTGGTGGGTCTGTGCAGCTTCTACTGTTTCATCAGTATTCATTTTGTGTGCGTATCGAATTGTCGCTTGTGAGTATATTATTACTAGATTCTTTACTATTTTGTCTCTTGCAGCAGTTGCTCCAGCCAAATCTTCTGCTTGTAGGGCTGTTAATCCTTCATTCATTGCCTCCAGGATTGCAGCATTTGCTAGCGCTGTACCGTCTGCATTCGCAGTAGCAAAGTTACCAGCCCTCTTGTCTCCAGTTGCATATGGTGAACATGATTTTGCTTCATCAGTACCGTGGTATAGCCCCCATCCTTCATCCCATGCATGTTGTGCATCATTTGCTCCAAAGTTTCCTGCTTCTGCCTTAGTTATTGCAGAGTTCAACTCATGGATTGCATATGCAGTTAAAATTTGATTTTGTACTCCCTTTTCTACAGCTTGCTCTCTAACACTATCAGAAGCACCAGCAAAAATTCCTGTACCATCAAGGGCCGCCATCAAATAATCATCCAATGGAGCATCAATAGCATAATATTCTGATAATCCATGTTTCTTGCCTGAAGCAGAAGCATGTTGCTCTAACGTTTTCATTGAGCCATCACTCTTCTCAACATTCTTACCGTTTTGATAAATATCTTTTATTGCAGCCCAGTCATGTGCTTCCGCAAGATCTTTGATATCACAGACATCTTCACTCATTAATCGATATACATCTACATTTGTAACATATGTATATCCGCCATCTTCAGCATCTAATTTCGGAGCATCATCACTTCCTGTACAACCTGCAAATGCAGATGTGGCAAAAAGTAGCACGGCCATTATTGTAATTGTCTTATTTTTTGTATTTTTCATCATTTTTTCATCTTCCTTTAAGGGCATTTTTAGGGCGCCCTAAACCTGCCGACTGGAGGTTGGTATATGAAATTTAGGGCGCCCTAAATTAAAAAATTAAATCCCTACTAGAAGTAAACATTTGAACGATATAGTAATGACCTACTGGCCTTTGTTAGGGGCGTGCAAAGAACAAACTCAATCACATCCTCTGTCTGTATTTGTTTTATTTTTATCATGATTAGTTTCATGCCTCTTTCTTATGACGATTCATATCTTAGTGAGAAATCAATACAAATGAATCAATTCGGAGGAGGAGATAGTGATATTAGTTTTGAAGAGCGTTGTAGCCAAATTACATTTGAAGATATTTTTGAATACACAAAGGCTGAATATCATTTTCAAGTTGATGAAGACTGGCAATCTGCAGAAGTTTTTGCAACAGCATGGATAAATTGGTCAATGGCAGATGTTGTCAGAGAAAGCCTTGATAGTTTCCTCGAGGGGATCATTCCAAGTGGCGGTGATGGTTGGTTATCTACTGATGAAAGAGATGCAGTTATGGGAATCGCTGCTGATTGTATAGAGCATACAATGACTAGAATCGGAGTCAGAGATGGGCCAGTGCATAGAGGAGGAGTCGGTGTTGATTGGAAAAATACAACATGGGAAGGAGGCAGTATAGTGGTAAATGAGGTAAATGGCGTGCCTTCAAGGCATTCTCAGATCCGAACTTGTGACTCTTGGAATCCAAATACTCCTTGTTATGAGATACCTGTGATACCATCTGAAGATAGGGATTGTGATACCGATGTGAACAACTCTCTTGGTTTAGATGAGTGTAGGTTTATGCTGTACATGAATTCTACTCTGACATTATCTGGTATTAGTGATCCAAATTCATTCACTATGGTAATGAATGCATCTAATATGAGTAATGCCGAGATGACATTTACCTTCCCCTTGACCAACAATCTGAGATTAGATATGTGGGAGGAGTGTGAAGGCAGATATGTGGGGCTAGATGAAAATTCGAATTATGTTTATACAACGCCTCTAAGGGGAAGTTGTATTGGAGATCAATCTTCTAATTATTCTTTAATTTCAAATGATGAAATATTGAGTTACACCGTATATCCAAACTCAGATAGTGGTAATTGGCCATATGGTGAAGATATTTTTGCTGATTTTACTACTCTTCCAGTACCGATCAACAATCCCCCGACCTGGACTGAAGATGCACCTATTGATGGTGCATGGTTTCCTTTGACAATCACAGGAGATATAATGTGGGCCGATTGGAATCAAATTTCGACTTGGTTCAGTGATGAATTAGGAGTTTCAAATCTCAACATTACTTGTATCGGAGATGAAAATTCCAATGTCCGGCAAATTCAAGATAAATCTTTCCATGCAAATATCCAGTATTTACAAGACATAACATGTGAAGCTATTGACACATCGGGTCAAAAAACAGGCAATAGGACATGGCATATTGGAGTTCCAGTGGTTTTATCTACAATTTCTCAATCACTCCAAGATCCACATCCGATACATATACAACTATTAGATAATTGGCCACCTTTATCGGTGTCATTATCTCTTTCTCAAAATGAAAAACCGACATTCTATCAGTTTTCAGTCGAATCTTCTATTCATGTTAATATATCTTCAATCGGATTGATACCAGGTGATGTACAAGTCAATATGAAAGTTGAAGGAGAAAATATTTACTCACTGACAAGTGTATATGATTTAGGAATCATCAAAGAAAGTTCACCACCATTCCTTATGTCATCTACTATGGGATTTTCAACGGTTGAACCTTCTTACTGGTCAGCTAGAGGGCAATTTAGCGATCCTGATGGCGAAGATGTATCTTTCTCATTCTTTATTGACGGTTCTTTAATGGGTACAATGGATTCATCAGGAAATACCTGGGCTATCCCAGAAATCAATTTTTATTTATGGCCAGAAGGTCAATATGATGTTAAATTGGAAGGTTGCGATACTTCTGGAGTATGCGAAGAACTATTTTTTGAGGTAAATAATAGTCACTTATACTCCGAAGAACCGATACAACCAGTCTCAAATGACTCTGATACAGTTAAGCCGATACCATTTATCAATTTACATCTGATATTTATTTCTATAGCCGGTGCTCTCATGTACACATCACGTCGCGATTAAATTATGAGTTTCGCGGGGACGGTGTCAAAAACATCTCATGAAGGAGGTATTTTAGCATCTTTTGAAGGAAAACCTCCTAGTCTTGGCACAAATATAAGAATTAGAGGGGGGAAAAACATTGGCAGAGTTCAAAGTGTAATAGGCAATGTTAAAAATCCCATGATCCATATATTTCCATTATCTAGAGGAATAGATGGCTCAAGTGCCGTAGGCTCTAGCATAGAAATTGCCCCAAGAGATAGAACTCCAAAGTCCAATAAGAACAGAGGGCGTAGTGGCGACCGTAATCGTAACCAAACCAATAATGATAATATGAAGTCAGGAGATTGGGTATGTCCAAAATGTAAAAATCATAACTTTGCAAGTAAGAAGGTTTGTAACCGTTCAAGTTGTAACGTCAAAAAACCGAAATTAGGAAGTCATAGAAACAATGAGAAAGATAATAATGAATCAAAAATAAGGCCTGGTGATTGGATATGCCCAAAATGTAAAAATCATAATTATGCAAGTAAGGAAATTTGTAATCGTTCTAGTTGCGACACTAGGAAGCCTAGGAAAGGTGTTGGTCCAAAAGTGACCAAAAAAAGACCCCGCTCTTCTAGTCCACGAGCATCATGGTCTCCAAAAAAATCAAGGAAAACAAATTCTCGACGCCGTTAGAATAGATAATGACCCCAGCATTCTTCTAAAAGTGGTATTTCCGTTGATATATGTCCAAGAGTCCTGAGATGGTTTGGTTAGATGTTTTGGATTTTGAAGAAAAAGGTGACAGAGAAAATGCATTACTTAATGCAAAATATGTCGTAGAAATGGATGAATCACATGCTGATGCATGGATGGCAATAGCACGTCTAAACCTCCCTCCATTGACTAGAGGTAAACCATTGATGCCAAATCTGAAACAATGTTCCAAGGCTATGTCGGCTTTGAAAAAAGTTATTCATTATGATCCTGATAATGATCTTGCTTGGGAGTTAGGAGGCGCTCTACTTATAGATCATCTTGGTATGTTAGAACATGGATTAGAATGGTGGGAAGATCGTAGAAAAAATGAACCATATCAAGTCACTCCTCTGGTTGAGCAAATAGGTGTATTGGCTAGAATGGGTTACTATGAAGAATGCGCGATAAAGCTTGATGAATTATTTAGTGAAGAAATGGATGCACCTGCTAATAAACAACTATTACGCATGCAATCAGTAAGGCAGATGGTTGGAAAAGCTGCAAAGATGGAGGCTACAGAAATCTTCAACCCTCGAGATAAGTCAGACTCTAGATGGGAAATAATAAGAAGAATGAAGAATAAAAAACCAATAACTGAGAATAGATTCTTATTCACATTTACTGCACCAATCGTATTCCTTCTGGGAATTCTAGTCATGGATGCTTTAGGAGATACAGCATTGGGTACAGTAGCCGTTTTTCTCATAATACTATTCTTATTCGCTACTATAACTAGATTATCTAATAGTCTATTGGACAATCTAAATCGCCATGCATTAGACTTGGACCGTGCAATAGATTTTGAAACAACTACTGGAAAAGTTTGCATTCCTGATGATATCAGAGAATCTAAATTATATTCTTCAATGATGGATTTAAAAACTCCTGCACTAAATGAAAGAATGGATATGATCATTAATTCAGGAGAGAAATTACCTAAGAAATGGAAACTTAATGCTCCATAATTTTAATTCACTTATTTGATAATTCAAAACCGAACAATTCACTAATGATTATAGTGTCGGATTATTATGACAGATTTAACTGTGGACAGTCCCGTATCAGGAGTTCAGGAAAAAAAAGTACCAAGTAAGTTAGTAGATAATTTACCCACTTTATACTGTTACGAAACATGTCCATTTTGCTTCAAAATAAAGGCACTACTCGGCTCAAGAGGAATAAGATATTCTAAAGTCGAAGTAGATCCAATGAAGCATACAGAATTAAAATGGTCTAATTGGAAAAAAGTTCCTGTTTTTGTTGACTCTGATGGCACTCAAGTAAACGATTCTAACTATATTTTACATTATATAGACAAGAATGGGAATAATGATTTTCCCCGCCATGGTATTGATAAAAAACAAGATGAATGGATGGATTTCTCTAATTCTATACTAGGTAAGTCTATAGTGGCAGTAATATATTCTTCATATTTCACTTCACTCAAAGCTCTTGATTATGTTACTAAAGTTGACAAGTTTTCCTTCACAAGTCGTATCATAAATAAGTGGCTAGGTGCAATTGTGATGTTTTTTGTTGGGCGGAGTCGTGCAAAACTATTCTCAATGAAGCCACGTGATAATTTACAATACCAATTAGATAAGATGGCCGAAGGCTTTGAAGGAAATTTCTTTGGAGGAGATATCCCTAACGGAGCAGATTTCGCTAATTATGGCATACTTAGATCTATGCAAGGACTCAATGGTTTTGATATATTAGAAAATCACAAATCAATCCAGCCATGGTATTCTAGGATGCAAAAATTATCAGGAATCTGAATTTTTGTGTTGATTATTGATACAGAATCTTATGAGCAATGGCGCAGTGGACATATACGTGGAGATTACAATAGGATTAGTTAAAGTGCTAACATTCATTTTAGGGCCACTGGTTCTAGTATCATATGTATACGGAGTTTCTCATTCTCAAAATCCTTCTGGATTGTGGGGTGGAGTGCCAGTTTCATGGCAAAGATACATCATACCTTTCATGTTCCTAGCAGCTCTAGGATACGTCGTATACTGGTGGATAGTGTTCTATCACTTAGATGCATTAACTGTTGAATCATTCAGGTGGCCATGGGGAGAATCAGATGGAAATGGTAATTCTAGACTATTATTCTCTTTTCTTTTAATCTTAATACCTTCGGCACTTTGGATTGAAAGTACAATTTTCCATATAGAGAATGATTATTCATGGACTCCATTATTGGTAATTGGATTATTATTATTGGTATCAGTGGGCAATTTAATGCTAGTTTTAATTGCTTATTCATCATATCAAGATAATATCTCTGGTTCTGGTTATATGCTCCTAGGTTCTATTGCATTAGGAATCCAATGCATATTAAATGATCTAATTATTTGGTCATATAAATTTCCTTGGTCAGAATAATTTACATTTAATTTTCTAAATCTTTGTTATAGTGCAGTCCTACATTTTTATCTCGAGAGATAGAGCCCCTAACTACTAATTTAGCAACATCAATGAGATTCCGCAACTCTACTAAATCCTGTGTTGGCTTACAAGATTTCCAAATCATTTCAACCTCATCTGATATATGTTGTATTCTTCTTTTCGCTCTCTGTAACCTTGTGTAACTTTTTACAATGCCTACATCTGAACTCATAGTTACTCTCAAAGCTTCCAAATCGGTCCTCAAGGGGGCGTGTTCAATCAAGACATCCAAATCATCTGCTCTCCACATCGGAGTACTGTTGATTCTATTCTTCTGTCCCAAGTCAATATTATTTATTATGTCCTCAGCAGCTCTATTTGAATATACTACTGCTTCTAGAAGGCTATTTGAAGCCAGTCTATTTGCTCCATGGAGTCCAGTACAGGCTACTTCACCTATTGCATAAAGATTGTTAATAATATGTCCTTTAGATTTAGTTCGCCCTTCATAATTAACTGCAACTCCTCCAACCATATAGTGAGCAGCAGGAGTTACTGGTATTGCATCAAATCCCATTTTTATCCCATATGCCTCTAATTTCTCTGTTATGGTTGGAAATTCTGTTACCAAACTTTCTGCATCCAAATGCTCAGTTACAAGGAAGACATTTTTATCGCCACTTTTCTTCATCTCTGCATCAGTTGCTCTCGCTACAACGTCCCTAGTTCCTAAACTACCTAGGGAGGAATAATTATGCATATATGATAAATCATCTGGATTATTAGATTTCCCATCATTTTTCCATTCTTCATATTCTGAAATGGTCATCAATATAGCGCCATGCCCTCTTAATGCTTCAGTTATAAGAAAAGTACCTTCTGAATCTAGCCCTATTGCTGTTGGATGAAATTGGAAAAACTCCATATCCCTTACATCTACTCCTGTTCTTTTGGCCATCGCAACTCCATCTCCAGTAGCTACAACGGGATTCGTAGTTCGTTTGTACAGCATCCCCGATCCTCCTGTTGCTAAGACAACATTAGTCGCTGGAAGCGTGTGGACTAACCCGCTTGGATCAAGACACCAAACTCCAGAAACTCCTTTTCTAATATCTCCATACTCTTTTTGAATTAAATCTACAGCCATCCAATTTTCTAGAATTTTAAAATTATCATCAATCTTAGCATTAGCATCTTCAGTCAAAGCTCTTTCTATTTCAGCACCTGTACGGTCTTTTGCATGGAGTATCCTATTATCAGAATGACCACCCTCTCTATTCAAATCGTATTCTCCCTCAGATCCTATGTCAAATTTGACGCCATGTTTGACTAAGTCATTTATCCTATCTGCAGCTTCATTAACAACCGAGCGCACTATATCTTCATCGCAATGACCTCCTCCACATTCCAGAGTATCTTTAACATGCATCTCTAAAGATTCTTTGTTCTCAGTATCCAATACTCCTGCAATTCCTCCCTGTGCCCAATTCGTAGATGAAGTGGAAATTTCTTTTTTTGTAATTACAGCAACTTTTAATCCAGCCTTTGCACATCTCACTGCAAGAAACAAACCTGCAATGCCTGAACCTATGACTGCCACATCTACAGACTCCATCAATAATGGACGGGGAGTTTGCATAATTACTCCTAATGGCATCCAATCAAGAATCTTCGTACTGGTAATTCTGTATGTTTCTGGCATTTCATCAACCATCCAATAATCGCTTTTAGTCAACTAAGTCATCCTCAACCTTCATAATCCTCAAGGGCACGAGACGGTAAATGTCGTCAGCGTTTTTTCGTAGATGAATAAGGTGAGGGGATGCATCTCAATAGAATAGAATTAGAAAATTTCAAATCATTTGGAGGAATTGTCAATATTCCTTTGGAGGAGGGATTTACTGGAATTACAGGGCCAAATGGCTCTGGAAAGAGTAATTGCGGAGATGCAATACAATTTGTATTAGGCCCCAAATCTACGAGGGCTTTACGGGCATCTAATGTTACAGAGTTGATATTCAACGGAGGAGGTAGTGGGAAACCAGCTAAAAATATGAGTGCAACATTGGTTTTTTCAAATACTCCAGAGTCTGATGGCCGACGACGTCTTAGGATAGAGGCCGAAGAGGTATCATTTACTCGCTCTGTCCGTTTAAACAGAAAAGGAGACCCAATTTCATCATATTCAATTAATCAAAATCCATGCACTGCTACTGAAATGCGTAGAATATTGGCCGAAGCAGGATTAAGGGGAGATGGATATAATATTGTCCTACAAGGAGACGTAACCAATCTTGCAACCATGACTCCTCATAAAAGAAGAGGAATATTAGAAGAAGTAGCTGGAGTAACAGCTTATGATGAAGAAATACGTAAGGCGAATAACCAAAGGAAGAAGGTAGATAACAGTTTAGAAACAATTGATATTTTCGAAGATGATCAAAAGAAAAGACTCAAAGATTTAGGCAAAGAAAGAGAACAAGCATTAAAATTTAAAGATCTAAAGGACGAATTAGACCAATCAAAAATAGTTTTGCACCAGTCTAGATTTAGAAATAAAGTAGACGACTTAAGGCTATTGGGGGATGAAAGATCAAGATACATTGATGAAAAGGAAATATTATCTTCCGAACTTTCCATCGGTGCAAAAAAAGTGAACGAATATGACGAAGAAATGGTCAAAGTTTCTAATAGTCTCGAAGAAATGTTGGGCGGCGATGCAAAGGAGATTTTAGATAGCATTAAAGAATTTGAAATTTTAATTGAGTCTGGTGCAGATAGAATAGGCGACCAAGAGGAAAAAATTATACTTGCAAGGCAGGAGATAAGTATATCTAGAAAAGAATTAGTAAAAGCAGAAAAAGCACGAGAAGATGCAGAAAATAGTCTTATAAAGGCCAAAAAAGCAGTCTTTGATGCAAATGAATCTTTAAAAAATGCAGACAAGAATGAAAAAGAGGCTAGAAAAGCAATCCAATCAGGAGATAAACATGGCCGTGATTTGAATAGGAAATTGGGACAGGCAAATGAGTCTGAAACTATCGCCCAGTCAAAATATGCCGAGTCTCAATTAAATTATGATAGAGCAGAGCAATTATGTCAAATAGCATCTGATAAATTAGCAGATTTAGAAGCAGAGTATGAATCTGCGACACTAGACAGGGACGATCAAGAATTATTGGGAGAAGACATCCAAGAAGCATCGCCTTCTGTTGACCGCGCTTCCCTCGCTGAAGATTTAAGGAAAATTCAGAAACAAGATGCACTTTTATGTGGCGATAGAGATAGATCAGAATCCAAATTGAGGGACGCTGAACGTGAATTAGAAAAAGCTCGTGCAAGACAAGAGGCCAAATCTTCACGACCAGGTTCTGCATCAACAATTGCTGCATTATCAAAATTAAGGCAAAGTGGCGAAATTAGTGGAATTTTAGGTACTCTGGGAGAGTTAGCAACTCCAAAAGATCCTTCGCATGAAAGTGCTTTGGCTCATGCACTAGGAAACGGATTACGAAGCATCATAGTCAGAGACGACAATGTTGCATCGCAATGTATTTCTTGGCTAAGCAAAAATGGAGGAGGTAGGGCTACCTTTCTTCCATTGAATAAACTAATTGTCAATAGGCCGCAAGGAAGATCTTTGTTGGTAGCTAGGAATCCTGGAATAATTGGTTTTGTCCATGACTTACTGGATTATGACGTAGAAATAGAAACAGCGATCAAGTATGCCGGAAGGAATACATTAATTGTCCAAAATATGGATACTGCTAGGAAAAATATGGGAGGAGTACGTATGGTGACTGTAGATGGCTCTGTAATAGAAAGCTCAGGTGCTATGACCGGTGGTTCCAAAATCAAAAACGATCAACTTTCATTTGGTGGAGGCAGTTCTATTGCCAATTTAGATAGATATGAGCGTGCTGTAGATGAAGCCAGTTTGATTTACTCAACTGTAGATTCTGCTCTAAAAGAATTAAGGTCCAATGAACAATTACTAAGGTCAAAAATACATGGTTTAGATGATAGCGATCACTCTGTAAAACTTCGTAACTGGAAGGCCGATATGGAGAGGTCACAACGTTTAGTGGCTGATGTTAGCAAGAAACTTAAAGAAGCTAGTAAAGACTATGACAAACTCGATAAAGAAAGACAACTCTTGAATAAAGAATGTGGAGATAATCTAATCCTATTAGAAGAATGTAAAGGAGAGAGGATAAAATGCGCAGAAAATCTACAAAATCATACTCCTGATCATTTATCTGAGATATTAAGAAATGCAGAAAGTACTAGGACAGAAGCCGAGAGAGCAAGACTCGCATCAGATGCCGAGATACATACTGGGAAACATACATTGGAGATATTAAAAACTAGGGTCAGCGAAATTTCTCGTCAAATTTCTTTACAAGAAGATATAATCAAATCTTCTGAAACAGAGATAAAAAATCTTAACGATTCTATGAAAAATGCCGATTCAGAATTAATTGAACTGAAAGCAAAGTCATCTCAATTTGATGAAGAGCAGCAAATACTTCATGATCGTAGAGACGTTATTGTTGAGGAACGTGCAAGTTTACGCGCACATGTAGCAAAATTGTCTCAGGATAGGCAGACACTTTCTTCAAGAGTGGATGAATTAAATTCTCAAATTAAACAGAAGGGGATAATTGTCAATCAAATAGCTGAAGAACTCAAAGATTCAGAAATTGATTTACCTTCAGGAGATATCGAACTTCCAACTGTGTCTGAGGCGGAAAAAAGTGTGCAGGGACTTGAACGCCGCCTCAGTCATCTTGGGGATGTGAATATGTTGGCAATAGAGCAATATGATATTGCAGTTGAACGTATTGCAGACTTAATCTCCGATGGAAAACTATTGAGAGAAAGGCGGGAAAATCTTATATCGATAGCAGAACAATTAGAAAATGAGCGTAAAACTCGACTTCTTTCTGTATTTTCCCATGTTAACAATAATTTTAGTAGAGTTTATGAAATATTGCAACCAACGGGCAGTGGTTCATTAAAACTTGAAAACATGAAGAATCCATTCGAAGGAGGTTTGGAGATGGCGTGCGTACCTCCTGGAAAAAGTCGTAATACTAGAAGAACTGCATTGTCAGGAGGAGAAAAATCAATGGCCGCACTTGCTTTAATATTTGCGATTCAAGATTATGAACCATCGCCGTTTTATTATTTCGACGAAGTAGATCAAAATCTAGATCCATTCAATTCTGAGAGAATTGCAACTCTTTGTAGGATGAGGAGTCAAAGAGCGCAATTTATTATGGTAACTCTGAGAAAAGTAAGCCTAACTCTGGCAGACCATCACATTGGAATTACTCATGCAGGTGATGGCTGCAGCCGTAGAATAACAGATTTTGATAGAGCAGCTGCTCTACAACTAGGAGAAGAGTTAGAGGCTGAAGAAAAGGCTAGACTGGCTTCCGAGGCAGAAAAAGCAGCAATGCCTGATTTGCCTGTTGCCGAGAATATGCCTCGAACACCTGAACCTTTGGGTACGCCAAAGAGCCTTGGTGGTTTGGCAGATAGGGCTGGAGTACAAACTAATGGTGAAGAAATAGTTGACAAAGGCCTTAATTCTTTAAGGGAAAGGACAGGTGATTTATCTGACGAGATTGAACAAAAAGAAAATAATCAAATTGCAAGCGAAGAAGAAATCGACGAACTAAAAATAAGTTCTGAGGGGGCTTAAACTTGTCTATTTTTGAGACTGATATGCGTGAAGATATCGTTGCAAAATTACTTGGTGGAGACATTGATTTAGAAACTAGTCGATATTTGGACAGATTACTCGAATTGGCCGCCCTCGAAGAGGCCGAACATCAGTTTTTGATAGATCCTTTCGATCGTTCAGTTGCTTTAGTATTCCAATTATTCAATTCATCCGATCTTGATCCATGGGATGTGGATCTAACTAGTTTCTTGGAGATGTTTAACGAAAGAATAGAAAATGCTGAAAATATTGACCTACCAACGTGTGGTAAATTAGTTCGAATGGCATGGTCCATTTTGAAGAGTCAAGCATCTTCACTGATTGAAAGGCAAGAAAGATCACTTGATTATGAAGAAGAAGTTTGGGATTTTGAAGGAGGCTGGGAAACGGAATTTGACGATGAAGATTATAATTTTTCTTTAGGTGTGCTATCTGGTGCTGCAGATGAAGCATTACCTTCTATGTTCGAGGGCCGGATTCATCGCGATGAAAGCAGGCCGGTTACTCTTGTTGAATTATTGATGGGATTACAATCTGCAAGTAGATTAGCGGAAGAACAAAGGCTTAGAGAAAAAATAGCAAAAGAAAGAAGAGAATCTAACGATCGTGCAAGAGCAAGATTTAGTGGTAGTCTGCATGTGGAAAATCTAGAAAATGATTTGAAACGCACATGGAATGCCCTAAGAAATAACACAACTGAAAAATCACAATCAGTAGAACTTAGTGACATAGTTTCTACTCTTAATAGAACATCCTTGCAATCGGGTATGAATAAAGAAGAAGCAAAAGCAGAGGCCCAAGTAACTGCATTAGTCTCTGCTTTATTCTTGACAAATAGAGGATATGTAGACCTCTCACAAGAAGAAGGAAGTGATGGAAAAATATTACTTAGAAATTTATGGGAAAATGCTAATGATTTTTCCATTCTTACCAAACAACTACATCCTAAATCAATCCTGGGAGATGCTAAAATTGTCTGAACCGAATTTAAACACAATTTTAGAGGCTATCGTTTTTGGCGCAGGCAAATCCATGTCTGTTCCTGAATTATCTGAATTGGTCAATAAGTCTAATTCAGAAGTTGAGGATGCATTAAATAGTCTACGTTCGACTATAAAGAGGCGTAAAGATAGTGCTCTACAATTAACTGAAGTTTCAGGACGTTGGATATTGGAAGTGAAAACTGGACTCTCTCCATTTCTTCCGGAATCGTTTAGGGCAGATATACCCCAAAGGTTACTTCCAGCTGCTGCTTTAATTGCATACCATCAGCCAATGAGTCAAGCCCAACTTGTAGATATGTTGGGGCAACGTGCATATGATCACGTACGCGAATTATCCAATAGAGGTTTAATTGATAGAAGGAGAGATGGTTTAACTAGGAGATTAACTACGACTAGAAGGTTTGCCGAATATTTCGGATGCCCAGAAGTTGAATTTCGAAAAGTTCGCACTTGGTTTAGGGAAGAGGCAATTAAGATGGGCTTAACTAGCGCACAATTGGCTGCTTCACTAGCACCAGATGAACAAATGACAATATCTGAATTCTCGGAAAATATCCCTGCTACTACCGAATGATAAATCATTTCTTTCGCAATTCTTCTAATTCTTCAATTACCGCAGCTTGCGTTATTCTAATTCCCTTTCTTCTTAGGCTTGCAGCAACAATATCAATTTCTTCTCCTTCTGCACCAGCCGTTACAGCCATATTTCTAACATGCAATTTCATATGTCCTGCTTGTATCCCTACAGTTGCCAAGGCCCTTAAAGCACCTAAATTTTGTACTAGTCCTGATGCCGCCATAACCTTGGCTAAATCATCAGCACTTTGAACTCCGATTAATGCCACATTAGCCTGAGCAGCTGGATGGACTCTTACTGCACCGCCGACTAAACCAACCGCCATAGGGAGCTCAATAGAGCCTACTAGATTTCCATCAGAATTCTTCTCCCAATGTGTTAGTGAACCATATTTATCGCACTGCATACATCCACAACTGCATTTATTTTTGTAAGAAGCATAACTATGCGCACCTGATTCAATCGCCCTCCAGTCTTGCCCACAGGCAATTGCAACTGATGAAATAGCATTCATGATTCCTTTATTGTGTGTTGTTGCTCTGAATGGATCCGCTTTTGCAAAATGATATGCTTGAATAACACCTTCAATAATTTGTGCTCCTCTAGCGGCATCATCTCCCTTATCTGACATTTCCTCAGGAGTAAAAATAGCACTGACTCTTGCCAGTCTATTAACGGCAAGATTACTTATTATTCGCAATATTGAAGTTCCTTTGGAAATATTCTCAAGAAGTGGCGAGATAGTTTCCGCCATTGTGTTTACTGCATTGGCGCCCATAGCATCTCTACAGTCGACCAATAAATGCACAATGACCATCGGCCCAGATTCTGTATCTATTATTCTGACTTCTATGTCTCTACAACCTCCTCCAAATTTAACAAGAATAGGATCGACCTCATTACATTTCCGGATCAACTCGAATTTTGAAGATAAAATATCAGCTTTAGCTTCTTCTGGATTTTCACAATTTACTATTTGTATTTGCCCAATCATAACAGGCTCATCATTGTTGGATTTGAAACCACCATTCGCAATACATCTTTTTGCCATATTACTAGCAGCAGCTACTACACTGGGCTCTTCTAACACAAATGGGATTAAGTAATGTTCTCCATCTATAATGAAATTTGTTGCAACGCCAATTGGTAGTGAATAAGTGCCAACAACATTTTCGATCATCCTGTCTGCTGCGTCTTCACTCAATTCACCATTCGCAGACCATGCTTCTACATGTTCATCTTTGAGATTGGCTATTTCTGCTAATTTCATTCTTCTTTCTGCTACAGATAGTTTGTAAAATCCTTCTAGGCGACTATTGTCTACTGGCATATTATCAGGCGTTCCTAATGGTATGTACTTCTAATATTTACGAATTATATCACTTAAATTATTCTCTTCACTACTCCAAATATCCATTAACGCTTCATTAACGCTTTAATAACACGTTAACAAAACGTTAATGAAGCGTTAATTAAATTTATCTAAAAACATTATACTAAGAAGAAATACGCTTAAAAAAATCCACTGGTCTAGGAAAATAACCCGTAAATTGAGCACTTTCATAGCGTTAGTAAGCGTCAATATTATATGTTCACCCTCTTACTGAGGGATTATGGTGTTAGAAGGTAAATCTGAACTTTCTATTCCTTCTTTACGCGGAAATCCTTTTGATGGCCGCCCTATTGAATCATCTAGAGTAAATGAGATAGTTGGCCGCGATGAACTACTATCCTCATGGGCCGAACTAATTAGATCGGGATCTCCAAGGATGTTGCTATTGATAGGAGATAAAGGATCAGGTAAAACTTCTGTAATAAACGCTGTGAGTACAACTACTTCTCTTAGTACTGTTTGTCAGTATTGGCCTGAAGATGACCAACTAATAAAAGTCCTACATGAAATATCTGTCTCATTGGAAGGTTTTGAAATATCCTCGTCAGTTCATCAAATTTCGGAATCTTTGGTCAATTCCTTGGAATCTAAATCAGGGCCACTCCCTGTGATTGCCCTCGATTTTCCTTCTAATGTCGACATGGGTGATTTTTTACCTAGAATAATACCTATTATGCAAAGATTAAGGGCCTTTATCATAGTTTCTTTAACTCCTTTACAATTTTCTTCTTTAGATTCAGATATTTTAGATATTTTTGATTTTCCTGTGCACCTTAATGGATTGGAAAAAAATAACATACAATCTTTAGTTGATAAGAGAGTTATGAAGAAAGCTAAACAAAGATGGCTATTAAGTCCAAAAGTATTACAACTATTATACGAAAAAACATTGGGAAACCCTAGATCTTTGATAAATACATTACAGAATTTGGTAGATGAACACAGAGGTATTGGAGCATTTGGTTCTCTGGATAAATTACTAGGTTGGGAAAATCAAAATAATGTTAATTTTGAGAAAGAAAAAGAGATTATTGTTGAGAGTGAAAATATACCGATATCAGAAGAAGATAACAATTATGGTCATAATGAAGAAATACTGGACGAAGAAGATGAAAAAACACAGATTCAAGAAATCGAAATTTTAGAAAAAGTAAGCACAGAAAACAATGATTTTACATTAATAAATTGGAGTGAAGACTTTGAAAAAATAATGGAAAACGAAGATGATCCAGTTTCGCCTGAAAAATCATTTGAAACAGAGAATCTTAACTCTGAAGTAGAAAATAAATTTAAAGAGTCATGGAAAGAAGAGGAAATATCCAAAGGTCCTTCAGAAAAATCAAATAAGGGTAATTTTGGTGCATTCGGAGCAATGCTTGCTAGATCAAGAGAACTACCAGTAAATGATCATAATTCAGAAAAAACATTTCATGAAGAATATATCGTTGCAGGTGTTGATTCTGCAGAGGATATTTCAATGAAAAATAATGCCCTTTCTGAAGATATAAAAACTACTAATGGACTCAATAATCTAAAAAATAATGACATCTATAACGATAAATTAGTTGTCGATACTGAAGGAGAAGTATGGACTGTGGACCAGGAAAATGAGCAAACACTTCCTTCAAATCCATTTTTGAAAGATTCAATCGCTCCCGATGAAAAACTCATTGAAGAGGCCATTATTGATGAACCTATTTTTGAACAAATCATTATTGAAGATTCTTTAATCGAACCAAATATCAACAATGATGATAACGTTGTTGATTTAAAGAGTAATACAACTAAGATTATTCTAAGTCCAAAATGGGATGCCGATAATTCTTTCGATTTAGATTATGCTTCTCAACTATCGGATACTGAGAGTATCATTATTTCCAAAGCAATGGAACGAGAAATATCGCCTTCAGATAGTGAATTGCAAGCATTACTTCAGGTTGGTAGGCCAAGACTTTCACAGATATATAACAGTTTGAATAAAGCAGGTATTCTTTCAGTGAGGAAGAAAGGTCGTTCCAGGTTCTTTAAAATCAGTGAATCAGCTAAATCTTATTTTTGATGGTGTTTATTATGAAAAATTCTTTATTATCCGTTGAAAAAATCGAAAGATATCTACTTATTACTTCCAAGGCCAGAGAAAAAGCAACTCCAATTACCAAAAGTGAAGATGACGAAAAGAAACTTTCTCTAATGTTAAGGATGTGCGACGACTATGCTTCCGACGCGAGACATTTCCTTGATTCTGGGAATTTGATAGATGCATTTGGGGCAATTAATTATGCTCATGCATGGATTGATGCAGCAGTTAAGATAGGTTTTCTAGATGGTCATGATGATGATATTTTATTCACCCTTCCTTAGTCAATTAATCTCAATACTCTTCTTGAAGTAACTTCAATATAACTGCTACCAGAATTTATCAATCGTTCTTTTAATTCCCTATCTACAGTAAGGACTGGCCAAGAATTTTCAGTTGAAATCTTAATCAACATATCATCAGTATGTCTCATATTTTTAGTATCTGGGATAATTTCACACTTTTTTTCAAGTAATTGTAATGATAATTTTCTTTTCTTTAAAGGTAATCTTTCTAGTTCATTCTTGACGCTTTCAATAACTTTCAATTCAAATTCTCCTAAAACACCTATCATTGCACTGTCTATGTTCAAGTCAGCATCTATCAATGCAATCCATCCACAAGCGTCAACCAAGACGCCTACCATAATATCACCCAGTTATTGTTCCATGCCCAATTAAACGCCATCTTGTGCCCATCCGTCTTGACAAAGTTATCCTACTCCCTGTCTTCGCGCATATCGGCAATCTAAGTTTAATGCTCGCTTTTTTACCTTTAATAGCAGACACAGTTCCTACGCTTGTTGCTGTTGCTGAATTTACCATCAACATCTCATTAGGTTGTAGTGGTCGAACTTTATTTGGCTCTTCATCTGAACTTGATACCATGAATTTAAGCAGTTTTAATTCAACTTTCAATTCACTCCATATGGGAGGCAATTCTCCTTCTCTAGCCATCACTTGTCCTGATAACTCATCAGCCTTAGTAGATACTGGATCCATAGGTGTTGCAATACCGCAAAGTCCGCCTGCGTGTACTGTTTCAAGGTCCAAACCTCCTCCTTTTACACTTTCAATTATTGTTTTCAGTGGCTCCCATCTGATTTTATTCCCTTCCTTGATTCTTCTTCCTGGGGCGATTAATATTTTATCTCCTATGCTAAATGAACCTTCTACTATGCTGCCACCAATTATTCCTCCTTTGAGTTTATTCGGTCTAGTTCCAGGTCTATTTACATCAAAAGAACGTGCAACATACATCAATCCTGATTCTTCCTTTGACCGTTTAGGAGTAGGAATTGTTTCTTCTATTGCCTTTATCAACATATCTAAATTAACATCGTGATGTGCTGAGACCGGAATTATGGGGGCATTCTCTGCTATTGTATCTTTAACAAAATTCTTAATTTCACTATGAGAATCAATGGCCCTTTCTCTTGTTACTATGTCAATCTTATTTTGTACAATTACTATGTTTGATATTCCTGCAATTTCCAATGCAGCTAGATGTTCTCTAGTTTGAGGTTGAGGGCATGACTCAGTGGCTGAAACTAAAAGTAAAGCACCATCCATAATTGCTGCTCCGGAAATCATTACTGCCATTAATGTCTCATGCCCTGGGGCATCTACAAAAGACACAGACCTAAGAAATTCTTCTTTAGAGTCCTTTTTACCATTTGGATGCTTTCCCTTGGCATAGTAATCTCCTTTCTCAGTGGAATAGAAGGCTGTATCGGCATAACCTAATTTGATACTTATTCCTCTTTTCATTTCTTCTGAATGAGTATCAGTCCAAGTTCCAGATAGAGCCTTTGTTAAGGTAGTTTTACCATGGTCTACATGCCCAACCATGCCAATGTTAACTTCAGGTTGTTTGAGGTGTGATTTTGCCAGACTTAATCACTCCTGACATTTCACTCCTCTTCATTTGAAGGTTGTTCTTCAGAAACATTTTCCTCCAAACCAAATATTGATCCTAATGTTCTCTTACCAACCTCGACGACTTTAAGGTTTATCTGGCGAGTATCTTGACTAATGATATTTCCACGAATCCTCCTCCTTCTTCTCAAACCATCTTTTTTGTAAATGTAGACTTTTCCATTTTTCTTTACGTATTTTTTACCTTTATAACCAGTACCAGCAGTTACTAAGACAGATTTTATCGCACCTCCATCTAAGTCTGGGCGCATAGGCCTTCCTGTAACATCTGAACCTCCGGTTATTTGTAATTTATAGCCTGTTAGATTCTTATCTCCTTCTCCAACGAATCCCCCATCTACTGAATCTCCTATCTTTTTTCCAATGAAATGATTGTAGTTTGAGCCTGTTATGTCCATTGGAAAAGATCTTCCATTGAACGAAGGATTGGTATCGTTAATTATAGCCTTGAATGTCTGCTCGCCTGCCATAAGAACTCCTCGGACGGCATTGCGACATAAGGTTCCTATAAGAGCGGTTCGGATGTTTATAGTACTAGATTACTCTCTAAGCAAAGCCTTTTCAATCCTATTTTCTAATTCTCCAGGTGATGCATTAGTTATTGTAATGTGTTGCGTACGCCCTCTTCCATTAACTGAATTTGCCGTTTTTGTGTCGATAAGACCCTCAACTTCTAGTGCTTTTAGGTGCTTCCAAAATGTTGTATGCCCCTTGGCCTTTACGCCATATTCTTCACAAACTAATATATACAGTTTTTTTGCATCGCCACTGGAAACTACATCTTTCTTTTTCAACCTCCTACAAATACCAAGTAATACCATCCTTTGGTGTTTTGATAGGATATCAACTTGACTCGGCTCTATTGATGTCACTCTAAATTCACTAGGCTCTATATCTTCAACTAAGACTTCATCTCTCCCACTAATTTCGGCCCTACGAATTGCTGCTTCTAGTAATTCTATACTCAAACGAGCATCACCAATTGTGGCAGAATATCTTCCTATTTTTTCTAAGACATCTTCAGAAATTGAACCCTTTCGACACGCCAATCCAGCTCTTTGGCG
>Ga0208277_1000600_pt1 | contig 21038 bp, 20 predicted proteins | sample ETNtaG_5_FD_185782 | JGI IMG/M metagenome (GOLD analysis project Ga0208277, IMG submission 185782) | Marine microbial and viral communities from oxygen minimum zone, Eastern Pacific Ocean - ETNP201406SV205 (SPAdes) (version 2) | ecosystem: Environmental > Aquatic > Marine > Oceanic ...
AAAAGCTATTAGATAATATATTCTAAATAGTAAATTTAACTCTTCACTTTTATTTTGAAATAAAAATCTAATTACAACATTAGTAATCATAATACCTGTTCTACTCTCATAACTTCTGGAACCTTATTTTTTAATAAATTTTCTATTCCATTTTTTAACGTTAGCGTTGCGCTTGGACATCCTGCACAACTCCCTTTTAATTGTAGGTACACAACACCTTCTTTATACTCTTGAAACTGAACATCTCCTCCATCCTGAGCTATTGCTGGTTTCACTTTTGACGACAATACACCATCAATTACTTTTACAACATCATAATCGTCTTCTTGAAAAATAATTGAACTTAAACTCTCATTTGAAGTAACTGAATTCACTGCTTTTTCACCTGAACTTAAATGATCAGAAATTATTTTTAATATTGTTGCTTTTAATTGATCCCATGCATATTCAGATTTATTAATAGAAATAAAATTTTTTCCAAAAAAAACTTTTTCAATGCCATCAATTTGCAGTAAAGATTTTGCAAGGCTAGATTCACTGCAATCGCTTATTTGAGAAAACTCCATCGACCCTGACTCTAATATATCATTTTCAAGCAAGAATTTGAGGGAGTTTGGATTTGGTGTAGTTTCAGTCTGTATAAACATAGTTAAATATTAAAAAAATTTATTTATTTATATATTTAGATTCTTTAAAAAATCATGCTTTTTTTTAAGTTACTGAAATTATAGATTTTTTTATTCTGCTCTTGAAGCAAGATCATCTATTGCTTCATCTGACAAATCTTGAGGTACAATAACAATAGGCACAGGAAGTTTTCCTGATTTTTGACCCGCTAATAATGAAACAAGTGGCCCAGGCTTTTCTCCACTAGAAGCAGCCAAAACCAAAAATCGTACTGCATCGTCCTCTTCTAGAGCTTCAATAATCTTCTCACTAGCTATTCCTTCCTTAACACATAGTTCAGGTGTAATTCCAGAAAGATCATTAATAACTTTTGACCATTTTTTTAATTTGTCTTGAGCTTCATCTCTAGCTTCTTGCAAAATTATCTCTTCAACAGATTGCCAATGTTGGGGGTCATTGTGCTCTATAATTTTTAACAATACAACACCGCCTTTTGTACTTGCTGCCCTTCTTGACGCAAATCGTACTGCCACTCCTAACTCTTCTGAGTCATCAACTATTACTAAAAATTTGAATCTATGTTTCATTTTTTTATGAATCCAATGATATCATAAATTTCTGCTAAAGTCTTTAAAGCTCTTTCATTAGCCTTTTCAGATCCTTTTTTAATAATAGAATCCAAATAATTTTTATCATCCATTAGTTTTGAAATTTCAGAATTAATTGGGGAAATAAGTTCAACTAATGATTCGGATAGATTTTCTTTAAGCCCAGAAAAATTTTTTCCACTGTAAGTATTAATTAATTCTATCTTTGATTTCTTTGTAACCCCACTAAAAATATTTAGTAAGTTATTTACTTCAGGTAAGTTGTTAACCTCTTTTTCTGTTTCAGGCATTAATACATCTGCAGTCTTTGCTTTTTTAATTTTTTTTCTAATAGTTTCACCATCATCCATTAAGCTAATTCTTGAATAATCAGATTCATCAGACTTACTCATTTTGTCTAAACCATTCCTTAAGGACATAATTCTTGATATATCTTTATCAATAAAAGGTTCCGGCAAAGGGAAAAAGTCTTTAGCCTTAAAATCATTATTAAACTTTTGAGCAATATCTCTTGTTAATTCAAGATGTTGTTTCTGATCATTTCCAACAGGAACATGTGTAGCTTTGTAAAGTAAAATATCTGCTGCCATCAATGTTGGGTATGAAAATAATCCGGAGCTGGCATTTTCTTTATCGTGACCAGCTTTCTCTTTAAATTGGGTCATTCTATTAAGCCACCCTATTCTACAAACGCAGTTAAGTATCCATGCAAGTTCTGCGTGGCAAGAAACATTACTTTGATTGAAAATGATACTCTTTTCAGGATCTATTCCACTGGCAATGTATGTCGCTACTACTTCATAAGTATTATTTTTTAGCTCAGCTGGATCTTGTTTAACTGTAATTGCATGTAAATCAACTACACAAAATAGGCAGTCATATTCATGTTGCATTGTAATAAAATTTTTAATTGCACCCAAATAATTCCCAATATGTAAATCACCTGAGGGCTGAACACCTGAAAAAACTATTTTATTTTTTGTGTTATTCATTTGATAAGAAATTTTTTTTCACTTCATTATATGAGAAAGGCTTATAAAAAGAAATTAAGAAGAAATAAAGTACTATGGAGGATAATAAAATCAACGAAATAGCCACTAATTTATACGCTAATAAATCTTGGAAATAATAAGAGTAATAATAATTAACATAGATCAAATACAGACCAAGTACAGCTGAGGCACAAATAACAACAAACACAGGGGGTAAAATAGCTCTGCTTAGATTGAAATATGTTCTCCTAGATAAAAATATATAAAGCACTAATACATTTAACCAAGCAGAAATAGAAGTGGCTAAAGCTATCCCAATAAATCCAATATGATAAAAAAAGAGAATACTTAAAGTGGTATTAATAATTAAATTAAACAATGAAATAATTAAAGGCAGTTTTGCATTTTCATAAGCAAAAAAGACAGGGGTTAGTATTTTTACCAAAACAAAAGCTACTAATCCTAATGAAAACATTTTTAATGCCATAGAAGTTTCATTGGTAGCAAAGCTATTAAATTCTCCTCGCTCAAATAAAACTTGTACAATAATGTCAGGTATAAAATAAAGACCTACAGATGCTGGTATGGCAAACATGAGTGCAAATTTAATAGTTTTTTCAATCGTAGTTTTAACTTCTGATAATGAATTCTCTTTTATTTTCTTTGAAATGCTTGGCAATAATGCAATACCGAGAGCAATGCCAACTAATGCTAACGGAAGCTGATAAATTCGATCTGCATAATATAAATAAGATACTGCACCCGATTCATATGAAGCTATAATTGTTCCAATTAATATATTGATCTGAAGCAAACCCGATGAAAAGAAACTTGGAAAAAATAAATTAAAAAAACTTTTAACCGAATGAGATATTTTTCTAGTAAAAAGAACTATTATTTTATTAGATTTTATTGAAAAAAATAAAAATAGAACTTGTATAATCCCTGCAATTAAAACTCCCCAGGATAAAAATTCTAAGAAGTTATTTGAAAAATAATAAGATAAAATCAGCGATAAGCACAAAATGATATTTAAGATTATTGGCAATGCTGCTGAAAGTGCAAATTTTCCATTTGCATTTAATATAGAAGAACATATTGAAGAAATGCTTATAAATACAAGAAAGGGAAATATAATCCGAGAAGTATGAACCAGTTGAGAAAATTTTTCTTCCTCTGCAACAAAACCTGGTGCAATCAATTGCAAGAAAGATGGCATAAAGATCTCAACTAAAATAACTATTAATAAAGTGGATAAAGTTAATATTGATATGATATTGCCTGCAAATTTTCCCGACTCGTTTGTTTCAGTTCCTACTACTAATTTTGAATAAATTGGCACAAATGCAGAATTTAATGCTCCTTCTGAAAATATCCTTCTAAATGTGTTTGGGAATCTGAAGGCTACAAAAAAAATATCTGCTAAAAAACCAGCCCCAAGAAAATTAGCAATTAAAATGTCTCTTAAAAATCCAAAAATTCTGCTCAAAAATGTAAAAAATGAATATATTGCTGAAGATCTAAGAACGTTCATATCTTTGTTGTTTATTAATATATTTTGATCTAAATAACGTCAAAATTAAGAATCTATAACATCTCTTATTATATAGGTTTTGAATTTGAATAGCAGGTAAAAACCTATATAACTAGGCGCAGAGAAAGATTATGTCAAAAAAAGATAGAGAAGAACATTTTAGTGAAAAGGAAGCATTATTGTTTCATGCCCAAGGAAAACCTGGAAAAATTGAAATAAAGCCTACTAAACCCTTATCAACACAAAGAGATTTATCTCTTGCCTATTCACCTGGAGTAGCGGCACCTGTTAATGCGATAGCTGAAGATGAAAGCTCGGTTTATGACTATACAAGTAAAGGGAATATCGTGGCAGTTGTATCAAATGGAACTGCTATTCTTGGTCTAGGTAATTTGGGGGCAAGTGCTTCAAAACCTGTTATGGAAGGTAAATCAGTTCTTTTTAAAAGATTTTCTGATATAGATTCTATTGATTTAGAAGTTGATACTGAAGACACTAACGAATTTATTAATTCTGTGAAATTTCTTGGTCCTTCTTTTGGAGGTATCAACCTTGAAGATATTAAAGCCCCTGATTGTTTCATTATAGAAGACACACTAAGAGAATCTATGGATATCCCTATATTTCATGATGACCAACATGGAACAGCCATAATTTCTGCTGCTGCACTTATTAACGCCTTAGACTTGGTGGGCAAAAAATTGTCTGACATTAATATAGTTATTAATGGAGCGGGTGCTGCAGGAATTGCGTGCTTAGAACTTTTAAAGTCGATGGGCCTTCCAAATGAAAATGGAATTTTATGCGATACCAAAGGCGTGATTCATACTGAAAGAAAGGAAAATATTAACCAGTGGAAATCTGCACACGCTATAAAAACTAAAAAAAGATCTCTAGAAGATGCTTTAAAGGGAGCTGATGTTTTTTTTGGATTATCAAAAGGAAATATAGTATCCCAAGAAATGGCAAAATCTATGGCCGAAAAACCCATTATTTTTGCTATGGCTAATCCAGAACCAGAAATACTTCCTGAGGTTGTCAAAGAATGTAGACCAGATGCCATAATAGCAACAGGCAGATCTGACTATCCTAATCAAGTAAACAATGTTTTAGGTTTTCCTTACATATTTAGAGGGGCATTAGATGTTAGAGCCACCACAATTAACTTGGAAATGAAAATTGCAGCTGCTAAAGCAATTGCTGAACTTGCTAAAGAAGATGTGCCAGATGAAGTAGCAAACGCTTATCCGGGTCAAAGACCACAATATGGACCAGACTACATTATACCATCACCATTTGATCCAAGACTTATCAGTAAAGTTCCTCCTGCTGTTGCAAAAGCTGCTATGGAAACTGGTGTTGCAAGAAAGGCTATTGTGGATATGGATCAGTATGCAAGCGATCTTTCAGCTAGGCTAAATCCTTCAGAAGGATTATTACAAAAAATATTTCAAGAAGTAAAAGAAAACCCTAAGAGAGTTATTTTTACTGAAGGTGAAGAAGAAGACATGATTCGATCCGCTGCTATTTTTCTTAATAATGGTATGGGCACACCAATTCTTATTGGCAGAGAAGAAATTATTAAACAAAAAATGTCTGATATTGGATTAGATTTCTTTGATCAAATGGAAATACATAGCACAAGAAATAAATCTGAACATGATCGTTATGCTGAACATATCTACGGAAGGTTACAAAGGAAAGGGTTTCTAAAAAAGGATTGCCTTGAACTATTGAGTAATGAAAGAAATGTTTTTGCAGCATGCATGGTTTCACTTAATGATGCAGATGCCATGATATGTGGATTAACAAGAAGTTATGCTGCTTCGCTAGAAAGTATCGAATATGTTTTGGATCCGATTCCAAATAAAACAATTTTAGGTATGACTGTAATGTTATGTAATGGCAGAACAATATTTGTTGCCGATTCTAATGTTCATGATATGCCCAATGCAAAACAGCTTGCTAATATTACCCAAGAAAGTGCTGAAGTTGTAAGAGATATTTTTGGAATAGAACCTAGAGCTGCACTGGTTTCATATTCTAATTTTGGAAAACCATTTACAGAAAGATCTGTGTATATGAAAGATGCTATCAAGATCTTAGATGAGAGAAATGTTGATTTTGAGTATGATGGTGAAATGGGGGCTAATATTGCACTTAATGAAAATTTAATGAAACTTTATCCTTTCTGTAAACTTACAGGACCAGCAAATTTACTAATTATGCCTGCTATTCATAGTGCAAGTATTTCAACAAAAATGCTTCAAGAATTAGGTGGTGGCAATCTTGTAGGTCCTTATTTAGTTGGTTTTAAAGAGAGAATTCAAATTGCTCCTCATGGCGCCAATGTTGCAGACATCGTAAACCTTGCAGCATTAGCTGCATATAAAAGCTAGCTATTAAGAAAATTACTTATTTCCATTGTTGCCTCTTTAGCTTCAGGTAAAAAACCAAATACCTGCCAAACATGAGGAACATTTTTATAGATTTTAAGACTAACACTGTTGTTATTTTGTTTAAGCTTCTCTCTCAAGTTAATTGCATCACTCAATAAAATTTCAATGTCGCTAACCTGTATTAATGTTTCTGGAAAAGATTGATAATCTGCAAATACAGGAGAAATCATAGGATCACTATAATCTTGACCTGGGGCATACCAGTCTTGAACTGCTGTTTTTGAAGATTCTCCTGTTGTAAGAAAATTATCGTAAGATAAATATGGATCTTTTTCAGCATTAAATTTTACACTTTCGCCACTGGCAGTAAGATCTGTCCAAGGAGAAAGAAGGAATAGCTTTGATGGTAATTTTTGATTAATTTTTTGTAGCTTAAGTGCACATACTAAAGTTAGATTACCTCCAGCAGAATCTCCACCTATAAAAATATTTTCTGGATTATAACCAATCTTTAAAATTGATTGGTAGCTTGATACTGCATCGTTTAAAGCAGCTGGGTATGGTTTTTCAGGTGCAAGAGAATAGTCAATGGCATATATTGGAATTTTAGAAATCTTACAAAGATGTGTAAGAAAATTTTGATGAGTTTCAGGAGATCCTGCAATATATCCACCGCCATGGAAATATAAGATACATTTATTTGTAGTAAAAGAAGAACTACTAAACTTTAAAGTCCTAATATTATCTAAATAAATTTCCTCTATATTAATATTTGATTGTTTTTTACCGAAAATTTTTTTGGCTAAAAATTTTGAAACAAAATTAGTATTTTGATCTTCATAACCAGGTTGATTCATTAATGTTCTTGCGTCGGTATATGAATACTCTTTTTGTTTTTGTCCTTGTGACTTAACAAACTTTCTTAGAATAGAATTTAAAATTTGAGCCTGAATACTCATTATTTCCTTGCTTTAAATTTAAAATAAATTGTAACAGAAAATTTAGAGCTTATCCCAAATTATTTTAGCAATATCAATTTTATATAGTTGTTTAATTTCCTGAATACATGTTGGGGAAGTAACATTAATTTCTGTCAAAAAATTTCCTATTACATCGATTCCTACAAAAAAGAGGCCATTATTAATTAGCTCTTTTTTTATAGATTCACAAATTTGCAAATCTCTTTTAGATAAGCCAGTCTTTACGCATTGCCCCCCCACGTGAATATTTGACCTAATTTCGTTTCCTTTAGGCATTCGTTTAACTGCTCCTACTGGATTTCCATCAATTAAAATAATCCGTTTATCCCCTTTTTTAATTTCAGGTAAAAACTTTTGAATTATAAATGGCTCATTATTTTTTTTTAAAAAAGCTTCTAGGATCTGGTTATAGTTTTTATCTTTTTTATTTAAGAAAAAAATATCTTCCCCACCGTTACCATACAATGGTTTAACAACACATTGATTATATTGGATCATAAACTTATTAACTTCATCTTTAGATTTAGTAATTAAAGTAGGAGGAATTAGTTTCGGAAATTTAAGCATTAGTAGCTTCTCTGGCGCATTGCGAATTCCATGAGGATTGTTAATAATTCTAGTTTTAGAGTTTACTAGTTCCAGTAAATGCATAGATGAAATATACGACATGTTGTACGGAGGGTCTTGACGGATAAAAAGAAAATCTAAGGAGTCTAATAATAATTTTTCTTTCTTGCCTAGTTTATATTTTTGATAATTTGAAGATGAAAAACTTATAGGATGAGCTAATGCAAATACTTTATTGTTTTTTAAATAAAGCTCTCTTGGATGATATATGTAATTTATATTTTTTCTTTTTTGTGATTCATAAATAATAGGCAGAGTGCTATCGGTCTTAAAATTAAGTTCAGAGAGAAGATCCATTTGAAAACCGGTTTTCATAAAAAGATTTTAATAAGACGAAGAGACTACGTTAATATAATCAATTACATCTACAACTCCATAAACTTCTCTACTTAAGTCTATTACAGACTGCCGCTCTTCTTCAGTTCGAGCAATTCCAATTAGGTAAACAACTCCATTTACTGTCTCAACAGTGTAATTAATGTATGGCAATTCTGAATTTAGCAGCAGCTTTCCTTTAATTTGCGTACTGATTAATAAGTCGTCAGCAAAACTTAAAATATTGTCATCATTACTAATTTGTAGTTCATTGATCACTGTTTGAACGCCGCCAATTCCCCAAGCCATTCTTGTCGCTTCAATTCTTAAATCGCTATTGTCTACCGTTCCTGTTAATAAAACTCTACCTTGAGTGACTTCAACATCAACATTAAAAAATATATTTTCATTCGTATCAAAATATAAATTTTTTATTTGGGCTTTAATTAATGTGTCATCTACATATTCACCTAGTGTTCTTTCTTCTTTAGAAACTGCTATTGCAGTTGAAGCTGTACCCACCGCTAATTGAGGAGTACAGTGAGAAAATAAAAAAAATAATAAAAATAAAATATTTAATTTACCAACAAAATTGATTCTGATGCCCATTAATAACAATATAAACAATATTCAGAGTCTTAACAATTTTATATTTATCTCTTATTTTCAATGATCAGTTGATAAACTCTTCTTTTTGAAACTTCATATTTTTCAGCTGTTAATTTTGCTATTGTTGAAATACCCAATTTTTCTATTTCTAAATCTTTCGCAAAAGCTAATATTTGTTGATCAGAAATTTCTGCTAAGTGTCTATAAGTACATGCGCTAATTACAACTGTTATTTCACCTAAAATTTTTTCTTTTTGTGCAAGATTATTTAGGACATTTTGAATATTGCCATTAATTATTTCTTCATTTTTTTTTGTAAGTTCCCTAACTAATGAAACTTTTCTATCTCCTATAAAAATTTGAAGATCACTTAATGTTTTTATTATCCTCTTAGGAGATTCAAAAAAAATAATGGTCTCCCTTGATTTGGAAATTCTTTCATGAAAAATTTTTTTTGTTTTTTTATCTCGCGGAACAAATCCCAAGAAGGCAAATTGTTCTGTTGAGATCCCTGAACTAACTAGGCTTCCTATAACTGCAGATGGACCTGGTATAGAAAAAACTTTAATATTTTTTTCAATACACTTCTGGATAAGGTCCTGTCCAGGATCAGAAATGGTAGGGGTTCCAGCATCTGAAATTAATGAAATAATTTGGTTTGATTTTAATTTAGGAAGAACCATACCAATCATTTTTTTTGAATTATGTTGATGAAATGATCGCATTGCACATTTTATGCCATATTTAGATGTTAATTTTTTGCTAATTCTCGTGTCTTCACATAAAACTAAGTTGGAGGAAGATATTATGCTTAAAGCTCTTATGGTTATGTCTGAAAGATTTCCTATTGGAGTAGCAACAACATATAAACCGGATTCAATATTTTCTCCGTTAAGTCGATCATTAATAAATTTTATATTAAAATTATTACTCATACTGATTTCCTTAAAAAACAATATCATAATATTCATTTTTTTTATTTCTTTAATCTTATTTGGATGCGAAACAACACAAGTACAAACAAAAAATAATACGCTTAAAACTCCTCAAACTACCAAAAATATTTTAAACAACGATAAAACTGAAATCAAAAAAGCTATAGAAGAAACTACTTCTGAAACAACTTCTGAACCTAATCCTGAACCCATTACTGATATAACAAACAAAACTATTAGGGTAGGAATTATGCTTCCACTTACAGGAAAACATTATCAAATTGGGAATTCTTTGTTAAATGCATCTCAGCTGGCACTAAATAAGACTCAAAATAAAAATATTAAATTTTTTGTTCGAGATACTGGAAATAAGGATAACATTACAAAGAATTTTTATAGTCTTTTGAATGAAGATGTAGATATTATCTTAGGTCCTATTTTTTCACAAAATATATTAAAAATTCAACCATTAGCAAAAGATGAAAATATACAAATTATTACTTTCTCAAATAACACGAAAGTATCACAAAATAATTTATATATATTTGGGCTGACGCTTGAAGATGAAGTTCAATCTATTTTAGAATATTCTACAAAGTCAGAAAATAAAAAACTTGCCGCCATTCTTCCTGATAATGATTATGGAAAAAGAATTAAAAATGAAATTAAAAAATTTCATAATAATAATCGATCTCAACTGGTTAAAATAATCATGTATAATCCTAGTGATCCAGATTTTTATGAAATTTCAAAAAACATTTCAGAATATGAACAAAGAAAAATCAATCTTGGATTAAAAATTAAAGAATTAGAGGCACTTAATACTGAGTCATCAAAAAAAGAAATTAGAAGTCTTAAAAATCTTGATACATATGGAGATCTACCATTTGACTCATTATTTATTGGTGTAGAAAGCTTTAAACAATTATCAATGATCAGTTCTATATTGCCCTATTATGATGTTGATCCAAAAAAAATTCAGTATTTAGGAAATTCAATCTGGAATAAGGATTCAATAATAAAAGAGCCAGGTTTAAATAATTCATTGTTTACAACTCTTGATCGTGAATCAACTGCAAGCTTTCAAGAGGAATATTTAGAAGTATTTAATCAAAAGCCCCATTCTATAGCAAGTTTAGCTTATGATGCTGTGGGCATGGTTATAAGCCTTAATGAAAATAAAAAACCTATAGATGTTTCTTCACTAACTTCAAATCAAGGTTTTATAGGAATTAACGGTACATTTAAGTTCCATTTGAATGGAAATATTGAAAGACAACCAAGCATATATAGAGTAAAAAATGAAAAAATTTATAAAGTGAATAATTAATTTAAATTTTTTTTAAATATTTATTTAATTTTTGAAAAGCTTTAGCTCTGTGGCTTATCCTTTCCTTAAAGCTATATTGCATTTCACCAAAAGTTTTCACAAATCCATTAGGAATAAAAATGGGGTCGTATCCAAAACCATTATTACCTTGTGGAGGAAATTGAAGATGACCATAAATTTTTCCCTCAAAAACTTTATAAGTATGATCTGGAAAATATAAACTTAATGCACATACAAAAAATGCCCTTCTATCCTTTTTTCCCATCTCGCAAACTGTTCTCATTTTCTTTTCAATCTTATTCATTGCTAAACTAAAATCTTTTCTTTTACCTGCCCATCTTGCAGAATAGATACCAGGTTCGTTGTCAATGACAGGAATACAAAGCCCACTATCATCTGCGATTGCTGGAAGATTGGTTTTTATAGATGCATTCCTGGATTTAAGAATTGAATTTTCTTTAAAAGTTAGTCCAGTTTCTCTTGGCTCATTAATATTAAATTTTCTTAATGATATAGTTTTAATGCGTTGTTTTTTTAAAAGAACGTTAATTTCACGAACTTTACCTGCATTATGGCTAGCAACTACAATTTTATTAATACGATTACTCAAATATTTTAATTGTCACTCCAATTTAAGTATTAGGACATAGATTGTATGGACTATCTCCATTTACCATTTTCAAAAATTTATGACGAATTACACCCTTTACTTCTGTATCTGTTATACGTATAGGAATAAGTTGCGTTTCTCTTAAAATTTTTGTCTTGTCATTATATGCCAGTATGCGTGTACTCGGACCCTGCCAATAACTTGATTTTAATAATATCTCATCATTCGAATGACCTATAAAATATTCACTATCTTGATTCCAATGAACATTATTTAGAAGTTGTTCTGGGGAAATGAACATATCAATCTCATATTGAACAATCTCGTTATTTGTTGGGCAATAAGTAAATTGTTCGTATCTATCTGTATCACAATCATCATTCATCAACTCATGTTGAATTATTGGTAAATGTTGATTGTTTACAATGTGATGTAATTGATCATTTTCAAAACTATAGATGTCTGGCTTTTTAAGCACAGCATCGTTCCATAGAGGTCTAATGTTTTTTTCTACCTTAAATTCATTAATGTTAAGTTGACATTTATTAGGCTGAACATTCTCAATAGAAGAGTAAACTTCAAGAAAGTCATTTTCAAAGGACCAGCCAAAATCTTCAATATTTTTAGCATTTACATTTGAAATAGCTAAAAAGACAATAGAGATGGATAAATAAATAAAATTTCTAATAATTATCATAAAAACCCCTAATAAATATCTTCCACAGATATCATCTAAACCACAAATTACAACAGCAAATTATATTGGCTATGCAGGGTCTTGACGGCTATAGTTTAGATGATTACATATTGATTAATTAGAATAAGCCTGATGAATAAAAAGAAAAATAAAGTAGATAAAGATAAAACTGAATCTAATGAAATTGACAGTAGACAAGACGTCAATAAAGAAATTCAGGAAGAAAAAGTACAGGATCTATCGGTTGAGGAAAAACTTGAGGATGCTGAAAATAGAATTTTAAGGACTCTAGCAGAAACTGAAAACCTTAGAAAACGTTATGAAAGGGAAAAAGAAGACCTGAGTAACTATGTTATTTCAAACTTTGCTAAAGAAACTTTATCAATACTTGATAATCTTCAAAGAGCTCTAAATTCAATAAAAACTGATGAACTTAAAGACAATGATGAGAATATTTCAAAATTTGTTGAGGGAATAGAATTAACAGAAAAGCAAATCATTACGATTTTTGAAAAATTTAAGATTGAGAAAGTTGAATCGTTAGACGCTAGCTTTGACCCAAATATGCACCAAGCTATGTTCGAAGTTGAATCTGAAGATAAAGAACCTAGTACTGTTGTAGAAGTGGTTCAAGAAGGCTATAAAATTGGGGAACGCCTACTTAGACCTGCTTTAGTTGGTGTATCAAAGAAAAAAAGTTAATAAAATCATATAGATAATTAGAAAATTCAAAAAACAAAATTGTTTATTCTAGGGGTTGTAGGAACCATAGATAGTTCCCATATGTACAACAATTACAAGGAAAGATTAAAATAATGGCAAAAGTTATTGGAATAGATTTAGGAACAACTAACTGTTGTATCTCTATAATGGATGGTAAAGATCCAAAAGTAATTGAAAATGCTGAAGGCTCTAGAACAACTCCTTCTATAGTAAGCTTTGGAAGTGAGGATGAAAGACTGGTAGGCCAACCAGCAAAAAGACAAGGAGTAACTAATCCTGAAAATACTTTTTTTGCTATTAAGCGTCTAATAGGAAGATCTTTTGAAGATCCAATGGTTAAAAAAGATGCTGATATGGTTCCATTTAATATTATAAAATCAGAAAGTGGTGATGCTTGGGTAGAGTCAAATAGCAATAAATATTCACCCTCTCAAATTTCAGCATTTATACTGCAAAAACTAAAAGAAGACGCTGAACGTTATTTAGGAGAAAAAGTTGAAAAAGCTGTGATCACAGTTCCAGCCTATTTCAATGATGCTCAAAGACAAGCTACAAAAGATGCGGGTAAAATTGCTGGATTAGAAGTTGAAAGAATTGTTAATGAGCCTACTGCTGCCGCTTTAGCATACGGACTTGATAAGAAAGATGGTAAAACCATTGCTGTTTATGATTTAGGTGGTGGAACTTTTGATATTTCAGTTCTAGAAATTGGTGATGGGGTATTTGAAGTAAAATCTACAAATGGTGATACATTTTTAGGCGGTGAGGATTTTGATGCAAGACTATTAGAATATCTTGCAGATGAATTCAAAAAAGAAAATGGTGTAGATCTTAAACAAGACAAACTTGCTCTTCAAAGACTTAAAGAGGCTGCAGAAAAAGCAAAGATTGAATTATCTTCAACTCCACAAACTGAAATTAATTTACCTTTTATAACGGCAGATCAATCAGGACCAAAACATCTGAATATAAAAGTAACTCGTGCTAAATTAGAAACTCTTGTCGATGATTTAATAGAAAGAACAATTAAGCCTTGTGAGGCAGCATTGAAAGATGCTGGACTTAGTGCTGCAGAAATTGATGAGATCGTTCTGGTTGGTGGAATGACAAGAATGCCAAAAGTGATTGAAACTGTAAAAAATTTCTTTGGCAAGGAGCCTAATAAAGGTGTAAATCCTGATGAAGTTGTTGCTATGGGAGCTGCAATTCAAGCAGGGATCCTTCAGGGAGACGTTAAAGACGTTCTTCTTTTAGATGTAACTCCTTTATCTCTAGGAATTGAAACACTTGGAGGAGTATTTACAAAACTTATTGATAAAAACACAACAATTCCTACAAAAAAAAGCCAGGTTTTTTCTACAGCGGAGGATAACCAAACTGCGGTGACCATAAGAGTTTGCCAGGGCGAACGAGAGATGGCAGCAGATAATAAATTACTTGGAAACTTTGATTTGGTTGGAATTCCTCCTGCTCCAAGAGGTGTACCTCAAGTTGAAGTAACATTTGATATTGATGCTAATGGTATTGTTAATGTCTCTGCCAAAGATAAAGGTACTGGAAAAGAGCAACAAATAAAGATTCAAGCATCCGGTGGTCTTTCTGAAGAAGAGATAGACAAGATGGTCAAAGAAGCAGAGTCTAATGCTGAGGAAGATAAGAAAAAACGTGAAGTTATAGATACCAAAAACCAGGCTGACACAATGGTTCATTCTGCTGAGAAAAACTTAAAAGAATTTGGAGATAAGGTTTCTGATCAAGAAAAAACAGCAATTGAAAATGATATTAAATCTCTAAAAGAATCTCTAGAGTCAGATGATATAGAACAAATTAAAAAAGGACTTGAGGCATTAACTCAATCTTCAATGAAACTTGGAGAAGCTATGTATAAGGCGCAACAACAAGAAAATCCTCAACCTCAAAATGATGCCGGTCAGCAAGGACCAGATTCTGAAAAAAAAGACGAGAAAGTTGTTGATGCAGAATTTGAAGAAGTAAAAGACGATACTAAACAAGCGTAAGCGGGAAAGCTTATGTCAAAAAGAGATTATTACGAAGTTCTTGGAATTTCAAAATCCGCAAATGAATCGGAAATAAAAAAAGCGTATAGAAAGCTTGCTATGCAATATCATCCTGATCGCAATCAGGGTGATTCCGAGGCAGAAACAAAATTTAAAGAAGCGAGTGAAGCTTACGCAATTCTTCAAGATTCAGAAAAAAGATCAGCTTATGATCAATTTGGCCATGCTGCTGTTGATGGTAGTGCTGGAGGTCAAGGTGGTGGATTTGGATTTGATTTTTCATCATCAGCTTTCCAAGATATTTTTGATGATTTTTTTGGTGATTCATCTTTCTTTGGTGGTGGAGGCAGGAGAAGAAAAGCCAGTAATCGTGGGTCAGACTTAAGATATGATATAAGTGTCTCACTCGAAGAGGCCTATGAAGGCAAAAAATATAAAGTCAAAATTCCTACTCAAATTAGATGTGAAGACTGTTCTGGTTCGGGAGCAGCTAAAGGCAGTCAGCCTGTTACATGTCAAATGTGCGCAGGACAGGGCCAAGTAAGGTCACAGCAAGGATTTTTTTCCATTCAACAAACATGTCCTCAATGCCAAGGATCTGGTTCCATGATATCTAATCCCTGCAGTCCATGCAGAGGGTCGGGTAGAATTCAAAAATCAAAAAGTCTTATGGTAAAAATACCCCAAGGTGTAGATGATGGTTCTAGAATTAGGCTTTCAGGTGAAGGTGAGGCAGGACCTAATGGAGGTCAACAGGGGGATTTATATATATTTGTTAATGTTAATGAACATAATATTTTTGCAAGAGAAGATGAAAATTTATTTGCTGAGATCCCTATTGCAATGGTTGATGCCGCGATTGGAGGTTCAATAGATGTTCCTACAATTGATGGAGGAAAAGCAAGACTTAAGATTCCACAGGGAACCCAATCGGGTGATCAGTTTCGATTAAAATCGAAAGGTATGCCGCATGTTCGTGGAGGACATTTCGGTGACTTATATATTCAAGCTAAAGTAGAAACTCCTACAAACTTAAATAAAAAGCAAACAGATATTCTAAAATCATTCCAAGAGATTAGTAGTGAGAAAGAAACTCCATTAAGTGCAGCTTTTTTCAGTAAAGCCAAAGAATTTTGGAAATCTAAAAAGTAATAATACTTACTTTTTACTATTAATTAATCTATCTTAGAAAAATGAAAAAAATTAAAGTTGTTGTCACCGGCGCTTCAGGACGTATGGGTCAAACTATTATTAAAAAAGTCTTAAGTGACAAAGGATTAAAACTTGTTGGTGCCTTAGAAGTTTCAAAACACAGAAGTTTAGGGCAAGATATAGGAAAAATTTTAAAAACAAAAAATGTAGGTATTAAAATTTCTGACAACATCATTGATTTGTTTGCAAATACTGACGCTGTTATTGACTTTACACTTCCTCATGCAACTGTAGATCATGCAAAATATGCTGCCCAAGCAAGAATAGTGCATGTTATAGGAACAACTGGTTTATCAAACAAACAGTTAAAAAAAATTGAATATGCCTCTAAACATGCAACCATCATTAAATCAGGCAATATGAGTTTAGGAGTTAATTTACTGGAAACCCTTGTAAAACAGGCTGCATCAAAACTTGATGCGTCATTCAATATTCAAATTAATGAAGAACATCATAAACATAAAATCGATGCTCCCTCTGGAACAGCTCTTATGTTGGGCGGCGCTGCTGCGAAAGGAAGAAATCTTAAACTAGATAAGGTAAAAAAAATAAGCCGTCTCAATACAAAAGGAACAGAAGCAAAAAATAAAATAGTTTTTTCTTCATTTAGAAAAGGTGAAACAGTTGGAAGTCATGAAGTAATTTTTTCTAGTGCCGATGAAACCATTAATCTTCAACATAAGGCAAATGATCGCGGAATTTTTGCTTCAGGAGCCATTTATGCAGTTAAATGGGGGCAGGGTAAAAAACCTGGATTATTTTCTATGGTTGATGTTTTAGGTCTTTAAAAAAATTCAATGAATAAAAATGAGCGAGCAAGTTCAGTTCTAAAAATTTTAAATCATAAATATCCTAAAGTCCCAATTCCACTTAAACATAAAAATCAATTTGAATTACTAATTGCAGTCTTATTAAGTGCACAATGCACTGATGATCGAGTAAATAAAATAACGCCATCACTTTTTGCAAAAGCAAACAATCCAATTAAAATGCAAAAAATTCCTGTGAAAACCATATATAGCATAGTAAGACCTTGTGGCTTGGCCCCTCAAAAATCAAAAGCAATTTCTAATTTGTCTAAAATTCTTGTAAAAAAATTTAATGGAAATGTACCTGAAAATTTTGAAGAACTTGAAAAATTACCAGGCGTAGGTCATAAGACTGCAAGTGTGGTAATGTCACAAGGATTTGGTCATCCAACCTTTCCGGTTGATACTCATATACATCGTTTAGCTCAAAGATGGGGTTTAACTAGTGGAAAAAATGTTAAGCAAACTGAAAAAGATTTAAAATTGTTATTTCCTAAAAAATCATGGAACAAACTTCATTTACAGATAATTTATTATGGAAGGGAATTTTGTACCGCAAGAAGTTGTTATGGTTTAGAGTGTAAAATTTGTAAAACCTGTTATCCTAATCGAAGGTCTCCAATAAAAACAAAAAAAGCATAGTTTAGTATTAATTGTCTTTGAGTGATCAATTCAAACTGATAGAATTTTATAAATATATAAATAAAAATGACAAAAAAAGTAGCCTTAGTAATAGGAGCAGGGACTAGCCTAGGATCGGCAGTTGCAAGATGTTTTGCAAAAGAAGGCTTAACAGCAGTTGTAGCGAGACGATCAGGTGAAGAACTTACTACATTAAAAAAAGAGATAGAAGACTTTGGTGGTATTTGTCACCCATTTTCTTTAGATGCACGCAAAGAAGAAGATGTAACTAATTTAATTAATAAGATTGAAAATGAAATCGGTGAGATTGAAGTGGCAGTATACAATATAGGTGCAAATATAAAATTTGGCATTACAGAAACAACATCTCAAAAATATCATAAGGTTTGGGAAATGGCTGCTTTTGGAGCATTTTTGATGGGTAGAGAAGTTGCTAAAAAGATGATCCCTAGAAAAAAAGGTACAATTATTTTTACTGGTGCAACAGCAAGCATAAGAGGAGGAGATGGTTTTGCAGCTTTTGCTGGTGCAAAACACGCTAAAAGAGCTTTAGCACAAAGCATGGCTAGAGAGCTAGGTCCAAAAGGAATCCATGTGGCCCATGTTATCATTGATGGTGCAATAGACACTCCTTGGATAAAAAAACTTTTTCCAGATTATTTTAAAGAAAAAAAGAAAATAGATGGCCTTATGAATCCTGATGACATTGCAAGAAATTATATTATGCTTCATAAACAACCGAGAAATGCTTGGACACAGGAATTAGACTTAAGACCTTGGGTAGAAAAATGGTAGATAAAAATTTTGATATAGTTGGAATAGGAAATTCAATAGTTGATGTTATCGCTGACATTGATGATCAATATTTAGTAGAACATGATATTAGAAAAGGATTAATGTCCTTGGTTGATCTAGAAAGTGTAAAAAAAATTTCTAACAACTTGGAAATTAAAACAACTGTATCTGGCGGATCTGTAGCAAATTCTATTGTTTGTCTTGCACAGAATAAAATTAAAACTGCATTTATTGGAAAAGTCGGCAAAGATGAAATGGGTGATAAGTTTGTTGAAGGATTAACAAAGGAACAAGTTCACTTCGCAAATACTGCACAATCCGATGAAGCAGAAACAGGCAGGTGTGTAGTAATGGTTTCTCCTGACGCACAGAGGACAATGAGTACTTATCTTGGCATATCTCAAAAATTAAATTCACAAGATATTAATGAAGAAGTCATCAAAAATTCTAGCATTACATATCTTGAAGGGTATTTATGGGATTTAGACGATGCTCAAATTGCGATTAAAAAAGCAACAGAGTGTGCTAAGAATAATGGAAAAAAGGTAGCGTTTAGTGTTTCTGATGTGTTCTGTATTGAAAGATTTAGGGAAAGTTTTAGAAAACTTGTTGAAGATGATGCAGATATAGTTTTTGCAAATGAGGAAGAAGCTAAAGCACTCTTCGAAGTTGACAATTTAAATGCAGCAATTGATCAAATGAAGAGTCTTAATAAAATTTTTGCAATAACTCGTGGTGAAAATGGAGCACAAATAATATTGAATAATGAATCTATTGCGATTGAACCAGAAAAAATTGAAAAACTTATCGATACAACAGGAGCTGGGGATATTTTTGCTGCGGGATTTTTATTAGAGTATATCAATAATAAGACTCTTCAAGAATGCGGTAACAAAGGTGTAAAATTGGCATCTCAAATTATTCAAAAGTACGGTGCACGATTATAAATTAAGATGGGAAATGAAGAATGGATTCCTCCAAAAACCCTTGAGGAAAAGGTTAGGGATTTTATTGTTCCTGACTGGCTAAGAATAAGGGAGAGGGCCTGGCGTGAAAAAAGAAAAGGCGAAAAAGAAATAAAAATAATTCCAAACTTATTAGTTAATTGCAATAGAGCAATAGATATTGGTGCAAACGTTGGAGTGTGGAGCTACTGGTTATCAAAATACGCCAAACAAGTAGAATCATTTGAACCAAATCCGAAAATTTTTAATGCTTTAAAAAATATAAAAATTAAAAATGTAAACAGTTATAACGTCGCTCTTTCAAATAAATCCGGATCAGTAGATTTACTCATACCTAAGGGGAGTAAAGGGTTTTCAAATCAAGGGGCATCTTTAAGTTCAATCAAAGTACAAGGTGAACATAAAAGCATATCTATAGAAGCTAAATGTTTAGATGAATATAATTTCTTAGATGTTGATTTTATTAAAATTGATGTTGAAGGTCATGAACATGAGGTTATTGAAGGAGCTCAAGAAACAATAAACAAATTTAAACCTACAATGGTGATTGAGATGGAGGAAAAGCATAATCAAATTCCTATAGAAGATCAGATATCTTCTGTAGAAAAATTGGGCTACAAGTGCTGTGTTTTAATGAATAAAAAAATTATCCAAATTGAAGAGGTAGATTTAAATAAATTTCATCGTAATCCTGCCAATAATGATAGCTACCTATTTAATTTTATTTTTTACCCTCAATAAATCTAACTTGTGGGATCTTCAGAAACTTGAATTATTAGCTTACCCTTATTCTCTCCAGAAAATAGTTTCTTAATCGATGTGGATGCATTTTCTAATCCTGGAACTATATCGTTCTTATATTGAATTTTACCTTCTTTTATCCACTGACTAAGATCCATAAAAGACTCCATCATTCGCTTGTAATAATCAAAAATGATAAATCCTTGTAACTTAATTCTTTTAATTAGTAGATTCCCCCAGGCAGGTCCTGGAACTAATGATTCAGCATTGTATCCTGAGATTAATCCGCATAAGCTAATGCGTCCCTTGATATTCATTCTTGTTAAAACTGCTTCGGTAATAGGACCTCCAACATTTTCAAAATAAATATCAATTCCATCAGGGCATAGTTCCTTTAACCTTTTTCTTACATTTTCAGTTTTATGATTAATTGCACCATCAAGATTTAAATCTTTGGTCAACCATTCACATTTTTCATCTGAACCAGCAATTCCAATAACTTTACACCCTTTAATCTTTCCTATTTGACATACAATTGAACCCACAGCTCCAGCAGCTGCAGAAACTACTAACGTTTCCCCTTCTTTAGGATCAGTGATATCTAGTAGTCCAAAGTATGCTGTCATTCCAGTCATACCTAAAACACTCATGAAACTATCTAATGGAAAGCCAGTATTTTGCGGAATTACTCTTACACCTTTACCATCACTAATGAGGTATTCTTGCCAACCTCCCATACAATTAACAATTTCACCTTTTTTAAATTTTTCATTTTTTGAGTCTTCTATAATACCAATTGTGCCCCCACGCATAACATCACCTATTTGCATAGCATCAACGTAAGATGCTTGGCCACTCATCCAACCGCGG
>Ga0208277_1000602_pt1 | contig 20977 bp, 22 predicted proteins | sample ETNtaG_5_FD_185782 | JGI IMG/M metagenome (GOLD analysis project Ga0208277, IMG submission 185782) | Marine microbial and viral communities from oxygen minimum zone, Eastern Pacific Ocean - ETNP201406SV205 (SPAdes) (version 2) | ecosystem: Environmental > Aquatic > Marine > Oceanic ...
ATTCTACATTGACACACGTTCATACGGCGGCGTACCACACGGAGGCTTTGGCCTCGGCGTCGACCGTGTCTGTTCATGGTTGACTGGAGCCGACCATATCCGAGAAGTGATTCCATTCCCTCGTGATTCACGACGAGTAACACCCTGAGGCGAGTTCATGGGTCATGCTGTTGCTCTAGGCAGTGGTCTGGTTGGTCGGTTTGTCATCGAAAGATTACTGGAAGCAGACCATACCGTTACCGTCATCGATCTCCACGTGCCCGAAGCATTCCATTCGCATCCTCAAGTAACGGTGTTGGAAGGTGATGCTTTGGCACATATCGCAAGCCTTGAGGCGAACCAGATTGTCATCAATATGCTTCCAGGACGCATTGGTGACGCGGTTCGTCCAGAACTGCTTCGCGGGGGTCATCAGATTGTTGACCTCGCGTTCACAGCAGAAGATCCTCACCGCCACCAAGACCTCGCCACCGCCCATGATTCTGTGCTCTTGTGGGACGTTGGCATTGCGCCAGGAATTTCAAACATGCTCGTCAAACAAGCCTACGACGAATTCGGAACCTTGGATACGGTCTCGATCAAGGTCGGAGGAAATCCCGCTGAAAAGGACAATTCGTGGTCCTACATGGCACCATTTTCCCCATCTGATGTCATCGAAGAATACACTCGACCTGCTCGAATCAAAGTCGATGGAGTGGTCATGGAAGTCCCTGCGCTCAACGAACGACACCTCATCGAAGTCGAGGGGTATGGCGCCATGGAGGCATTTCTCACCGATGGACTTCGCAGTGTTCTTGACACCATCCCATGCTCGACGATGAAAGAATACACCGTTCGATGGCCTGGCCACATTGACAAATGGCTGTCTGAGGGTCAAACCATGAACGAAGAAGACCTCCTCGCTGCATGGACCTTTGATGAGGATCGGCCTGAGTTCACATGGTTGGAAGTCATTGCCGCCGCAGGTGAACGGCGGACTCGAACAGTGGTTCACGATGCAGGCATGAATGGTGATGGCTCGATGGCTCGGACGACCGGCCTTGTTACCGCAGCTTGTGCCATGCTGTTTATCGATCAAGGACCGGAACAAGGTTGCGGCCTTCACCCCGGCATCCATCCTCCAGAGGGGCTTTCTGCTGAAGCGATCAGGCACATCATGGAGTACATGCAGCGCGAAGGTGTGAGATTCGAACGCCTCTAAAGCAAAGGCTCGCCACACTCAGGGCACGGCATTCCTGGAATGAAGACACCCAAGAGAAACCCACAGTTAGGGCAGATCGACATCAGTCCGTCATCACCGTACATGAACCAAAGAGCATCACAGAGGTTCTTCAAACTGTTGGAGAAAGGCCATAATGCTCGAAAATGATGTCTTGAACATGTTTGAGATGTTTTTCTTCAACGATATGGAGGGCGTGCTTCTTTGGCCGGTCGTCCCATGGATTGAAACAAATTGGAAGCCCTGACTGCTGAAACATGCTGATGTCACCGGCAGAGTCGCCAACTGACGCCGTGTTTTCTTTGGTCACGCCCAGTCTGCGTTGGAGCATTTTCACAACCGACCCTTTTCCATCCATTTGAACTTGGTATCTTCCGAAATCGGCTAAATGATGATCGCCATCCCCAGTGGGCAAACCCAAGAGCCATCCATTCGTAAAGACATGAAGACGGGTGTCATTACCTTGGCCAAAGCGATGTGCAGTGAACCGATCTATGCCTCCCCAGCGACGCCTCCATGGGACCTCAGAAGGGAATTGAGCAGCGATATCTCGAGCGGTTTGTTGCAGACCGCCACTGACAATCGCGACGTGAAAGCCCTCGTCGAGGAGGTTGCCAATCAATTCCTTCCAATACGTCATCATAGGCATACCTTCCATCAGACCACGCAGTTCACTATCGAGGACAGGTGGGCCATCCTTTCGGCTCTCTTTGATGAGAGCGATATCAAGTTTGATCCAATCCCACTCATCGAGCAAACCCTGGTTGTAAAGTTCAAATGATTCATCATTGGAAATTCCCAATCCGTCATAGACAAACTGCCACGTCGAGAGGTGGTCGACCAGCACACGATCCATATCCAAACAAACCAAACGAGCCTCTGCCATATCGCTCATTGTCCTTCACTCCACTATCAAAGTCTTGGCCGCTTAGGTTCGAGAAGGCCAATCATACTGCGATTGTACCTGTTCGACCTGCTTACCCATGATGTAGAGAATAAGGGCCACCATGATGCTGAACAACCCAATCAGGGTCATCGCAATCGTGGCCAGGGTCACACCAATCGATGTTGAGTTGATTTCTTCGAGCGCCCCGACGATATTGCCCGAAAGTCGGTACCCAAGAATGAACAGGACCACGCCTGGGATGCCAAAGAGCAACAGTGGGTGTTTTGATTCAAGCATCCAATAAAACAATTGAGCAAACCTCGAAGCGGTGGCTAAGGATTCACGTTGATTGATATTGACGTTGACAGAACCACGGACCACCCTCACCCTAAGGCGCTCATCAAGGTCTTCTGTCGTCCCATCTATAGAAAGTGAAGCCAACGCCTCCATACCTGACTTGGTCATCACTAAGTGACGCAAATCCAGTTCAGAAAGCACGAGTGCTTCTTCATTCTCATCACCGGACGGTTCAGCGTGATGCGATAGATGCAAATCCCACAATTCACGTGCTCGATTGATGGACAATGAGATATCTTGTAATTTCCATGCTGTCGTGATATGAATCGCCAAGGTTGTCTTCGCTTCTTCAAGTGGAGATTCATGCAAAAATTTTGCAAGATGGACAGCATCAAAGGTTGAGGTGAAGTGCAATGTTTTGCATCCAACTTCTTCTGCAAGCTCGACCGTGGTATCGTTTGATCCAAGGTCCAAAAAAACAACTTCGTCCGCTATTTCTCTCGCTCTGACAATGAGGGAAACGACGCGTAAATCAATGTCTTTTCCGACCAGAACAATACGCAGAGGAATGTCAGCCACACACCGCAACCCATGCGCTCTCCCTATCAAACCTCTCAATACGAGGCTGCATACACAGTGGTTTTGCCATGGTGATGTGGGAGGGGGGCGAGGGCATGTTCATGTGCAACAGGCATGTGGTTCCAACATGGAGGGCGAGTGGTTCATCGGAGTCGTCGTTCCCGCACGAAATGAGGCACCTTTCATTCGTAACGTGCTCGAAACAATACCAGAGAATGTTGATTGTATTGTTGTCGTCAATGATGGTTCCACCGATGGGACATCGGATGAAATACAAGCCGCTGAGTGTGCTTCAAATCTCATTGAACTTCGTTTGGATGGACAAGGTGTTGGCGCTGCTATTGATGCAGGCCACCAGGCCCTCTTGGCGCACTTTGAAGGCCCATTTGTAAGCGTCGTCATGGCTGGCGATGGGCAAATGAATCCTGAAGATCTTCGCACATTGATCGCCCCTGTGATTTCTGGTCATTGCGACCATGCCAAAGGAAACCGGTTTGCTCATGTTGATGGCGTGGGCGCTATGCCAAAGCATCGTCAAATGGCAAGCAAAATCCTCAGTGCAGCCACAACACTTGCCTCTGGTCAACGGATTAAAGACCCGCAGTGCGGCTATACCGCCACCTCTCATGAAGTGCTGAGAGAATGGGATTGGCAACGCTCTTGGAAAGGCTATGGCTACCCCAACTTCTGGTTGGTTCAGTTGGCCAAGGCAGGTTGGAGGATCAAAGAAATCCCAGTCCAATCGGTCTATGGGAGGGAACAATCCGGTATTCGACGTTTGAAGTTCTTCACTTCTGTTGGCATGATGCTGGCGATTGAACATCATCGACGAAACTTCAGTTGGTTGTTCAATCGCAATGTGACCCCACATACTTTGTTTGCGTTCATCGCTTACGTCATTGGTTGGATCAGTTTGTTGCCATTCATCAGCACCGACGTGGAGCGGGAAATTGTCGCACGCGGCTTGCATCCTGTGTTCTTGACGCTTTTTGCTTGGCTGGTTGCACACTTTTTTGATAGGACAGCCACTGCGATGGTACGGGAGTTGAGGATCAATGCGAAGGCACGACAAGAGACGTAAGCCGAGAAAGGCTCACGTGCGTCACATCTTGGTCGCTGCTAAGCCTCAAGCACGTGAGATCCTTGAGCAGGTTCAATCAGCAAAAAGGCCGCTCAAGGTGTTCAAGAAACTCGCCAAGAAATACTCAAACTGTTCAAGTGCGAGCAAAAAAGGCGACTTGGGGGAATTTGTTGAAGGGCAAATGGTCCAAGATTTTGAGGACGCAGTGTGGGTCATGGAGCCTGAAAGTGTACCACAATCGTTCATCAAGACCCAATTTGGCTACCACATTCTGTGGGTTCATGAAATCATCCTACCGGAGTGATCTACACCATTGCTGGTGGGCGATCCAGGATTTGAACCTGGGTCCAAGCGTCCCAAACGCCCGAGTATAGGCCAAGCTAACCCAATCGCCCTTGCATTCCGTCCCACGAGGTCCTACCTATGAAGTTCACTCAAGGAGCATCCACCGCCCTTCGCTGATACGAACCAACATTCCTTGGACTTCAGCTTGCTCGATAACGTCATTTACATCCAAATCGGAGTGGTTTTTGTCGAGTGTGTGTTGGAGCGTTTCAACGGTGATGATGCCTTCATCGTCTTTTGAGTCCTGCACCCAGCCCCCCATCGTTCTCGAAGGCACCTCGTCAGAGAAATCAGAAATTGGATCTTTGTCCATCATTTTCTTTCGCAGCATATCCCTCAGTTCAGACGGGGTATTTTGCAGAGCGACTTCAATGCGCAACGCTTCTGCAGAAGTGACAGTTTTGACAATCACCCCATGCTCAGTTAAGCGTTGACCGCAGTGAGGGCACGATGATGGGGCACCACGACGACCATGGCATGTCGAACATGCGGGGCAACGGATGACGTTGTATCCAGCATTCCTCATGGTCATGGTCTACGGCGAGGGTCTTTCAAGACTTCTTCACAATGAGAAATCCGTATTTGACTTACGTGAACCCGGGCGGAGGGCAGGCGCTGCAGGGGCTTTGACATCGACTCGCTTTTGTGGTGGGTCTGCGGCCTTACGGGTCAAACCTCGTACCTTACCGGTGCCAGTGCCCGCACCGAGGGAGAGAGAGTTTGGTAGAATGAGGGCCGCCATGGCTACACCGTGATGATCGTTTGCAGCAGTCACTTCATCGACGGCTACATCAAAAGATTTGACTTCCAAATCCCTGCTTGCAAGACGGCGTTGGAGGTTTCTTCGCAAAAGGAGTGAGGTTTCTTCGTAATCAAGTTCAGTGGAGATCGTTGCCACAATGGCACATTGATCGCCTTCTGGCGTCTCACAAGCAGCCCAAGCAACACCAGCGCATGCGGTGGAACCATTCCATGCATAGGCAGTGGCCAGATGACATTCAACCAGCGATCCCATGGGCAAGGGCTGGGGAGCAGTTGCACCAAACCCGAGCGGTAACATCGCACCTTTCATTTCAATGAGGCGAGCATCGCCCAAACCAAGTTCTACAAGGCCTTGATCGTAGGCATCTTCTGCATTTTCGCCCCACGGGGCTACTGCCGTCATCAGCCATCCGGGGCAAGCGACCGAACTTGAGCGGGCACCATCATTCGCATACATGGTGTCAAGACAGACGCAACGGGTTCATGAACACCGTGGTTCTGCCCTGCTCATGGCGATGAATTCTAGGGCGCTGTTGGCGATGTCCGCCATAGGCGTTGTTCTTACTGCCGCCATCCTCAATGTGGCGCAGGGGGCAACAAGCCTTACGCTCGTTGTTTTGGCCATCACATTGGTGCTCGTCGTCTTTGTGTGGTTTCTGTTCGATGGAACACAACAGAAAGCCGAATCAGGCTCGACTGCAATCAAGGTGAACAAATCTATAGGAAGAGGCATTGAAGGCATGAGTGATGCCTCAGAAACCCCTGAAGACATCCCTGACCCGCTGGATGCTGGGTTTGATGTACCACTGATGTGATCACAGAAGCCGAACTGTTTCCAAGTTCTTTGGAGCGTATGTCCTGCACTTGTATCGCTCTCTGAGCGTGTGGCCAAGTTCGTTGCACTTGTGATAATCGCCGTGGTGGCAGATGATGTTCTTTGGCTTGGGCGACAACTGGTCAACGAAATCCAACAACTGACGGCGGTCAGAATGGCCAGAGAATCCGTCAATAGTGACCATTTCGCAACCGATCTTGACAATCTCTGTCTTTCCGTTAATGACCATTGGAACTTCTCCGAATCCTTTCTGAAGACGGCGTCCAAGGGTTCCTTCGGCTTGGTATCCTACGAAGCACAAGGAATTGCGATCTTCATGCGCCCAGTGTCGGAAGTACTCCATGACTGGCCCACCGTTGAGCATACCGGAGGTTGCTAAAACGATGCAAGGAGAGTTGTCCATGATGATGCTCTCTCGCAATTCCCGACCTTTCACAGGGCGGAACCATTCACTGGTGAACGGGTTTTCTCCATCGTCCTTGAGCAGGGACTTCCGCAAGCTGCTGGTCAGGTAATCGGGGTGTGAGGCGTGAATAGCGGTCGCTTCCTGAATCATACCATCCAACCAAACCGGCACTGGTTTGACTTGACCTGAGCGGAACAGTTCATCGATAGCGATCATGACTTCTTGACTGCGTCCAACAGCAAACACTGGACAGATGAGTTTTCCACCGCGAGCAATGGTCCTTGAAACAATGTCTTGGAGTTCTTGGTTGGCTTCTTGGCGAGAGGGTTGGTAGTCGCCAGAGGCTCCGTATGTCGATTCAATAACGAGCGTCTCGACACGAGGGAAGCGAGTGTTGGCGGCATCGAATAGCCACGATTTCTCGTACTTTTGGTCGCCGCTGAAGACGATGTTGTGCTTACCATCACCGATGTGAAGGTGAACAGCAGAAGAACCGAGGATGTGACCAGCGTTGGAGAACGTCAGTTTGATGTCGGGTGCGATATCGGTTGTTTCACCCCAGTTCACATCGACCACGTGCTTCATGCAGGTGCGGATGTCTTCCATATCGTATGGGGCTCGCTTTCCTTCTGAGCCACCAACCTTGAGGTAATCGGTCTGGAGCAGGAGCATCAAATCCCGAGTAGGAGGGGTGCAGTACACTGGACCACGGTAGCCATACTTGAACAGCACAGGGAGCATGCCTGCGTGGTCGAGGTGGGAGTGGGTCAACACAACAGCATCCAATTTCTCGAGTGGTAGGGCCTCAGGCGCTGTGAAGTATGGCATTGGATCTGTATCCGAAGCAATGTTAACTCCGACGTCGATCATGACACGGGATTCATTGGTGGTCACAAAGTGACAAGCACGACCCACTTCACGGTAGGAACCGAGTGCTGTGACTCGAGCCCAAGCCGCTCCCGGACGTTGCGGCCGGTGGATGTTCAATCCGAAGTCCTTCAGCAGTTTTCTTCGCTCTGTTGCATTGGCTTGACGGTATCCACGAATGTCATGGACCGTTTTGGAAATAATTGGAGAGGTGCGTTCAACCTTGACCAACCAACCGGTTTGGTCGCGGATGGCGTTGAGGTTGGCCCCACGGCGGCCAACGGCTTCGCCTGGGTTCATGCATTGGATGATGATTTCACGGTAGCATGAATCAAAGTACAAGTTTGTGATTTCAGCTTCCTCAGGAACGATTTCGTGAACGAGCTTCTTTGCTTCCTCCTCGCTCTTCATGATCGATTCGTCAGGGCGAAGGACGATCTTTCGCTTGACGCGCTTGGCAATTTTTCCAATCAAGCCATCGCCACCGCCGAACTTGGCGGGGACAGGCGTCACAATCGCAATGTTTCCTGCCTCAAGTTCCACCGAGTAGGGGATGTCTCGAGGGACGACTTTTGCAATCTGGTCTTTCAGTTCTTTAAACGTAAGGCGCATAGTATTCACCGTTTTCCCGTGCTCGCACAAAACATCGTGCACCGACCCCGAGCGGGGATGCAGCGTTGAGCTGCGGGAAGGTGAGGGGGGAAATCTCAAGCCAGGAGCTTGTCAATTTCGCCTTGTTCAATGGCGACATAACCGTCTTTTGCTGTAATGACAGCCAAATCCATGCCGTTGCCGGAGGCCGCATCACGCTGCCCCGACGCGTGGAGGGCGCGGGCGGCAAGTTTCAATGCATCGGTTCGAGACATGCCTTCGCTGAAGCCGTCTTCGAGGACACCGTACATGTAAGGTGAACCAGATCCAGTCGCACAGTACGAGTCTGGGATGGAGCCACCAGCAGAGTCGATGGAGTAGACGTGACCGCCTTCATCATCAACACCAACAATCAGGAGTTGAACCCAGTGAGGTCGACCCGAGAGGATGTTGGCAGTGAGGGTGGCTGCGCCCTTGACCGTCATAGGTTGTTGACGGCGAAGTTGGAAAAGGGAAACCTCTGCAGCAAGTGTTCGGGACAGCGATTGTGCGTGACCGACGAGACCTGCAGTGGTGAGCGCAAGATTGTCACCAATCTTGAACAATTTCTGAACGCTTTTGTTGGCGATGAAGTGACCCATCGTGGCGCGGTGGTCTGCTCCAACCACAACTCCACCGTCGAAGGTAATGCCGATTGTGCTTGTTCCTGTTTTCAGTACGTTTGGTTGGTTCTCCATCATCATCAATCCACTCTCTAAGCCGACACCTCTTGAAGGTTGAGGCGCAACCGTGTGTTAATGACCGCCCCTTATCAACCCGCCGAAGACTGCGGATGGCGAAGCGATGGATGCAAACCGTAGTCATGGATGCCAAATCATGGGAGTCTTCTTGAGGTACCGCCTCTACTGGCATGCTATGCGCCGGCGCAAGAAGGGCAAACGCGATGAGGCTCAATCCTCACTCGACGCCTTTACCCAGCCGTCTGAACCGGCCGAGGCACCCACGGAACCGACGGTCCCCTCGATGCCAGACCTCGACGTGTTAACCAAAGCAGACGAAATGCTTCGACAAGAAGACCAGGCGGCGCAAGCAGGCGTCGAAGTCGATGAGCCACTGAGAAGTTTTGAGATGCCAAGCATGCACAAACAACCATCGGCAAGCCCTGTACCATCAACAACACAGTTTCTGGATCTCGGCAAGCGCTACCCATACCCACCAATTCCAATCGAAGGTGGTGGCCTTGTGCTCCATCGAGCTGTCCTCAAGGACCTCACTGGGTGTGGGACATTGCTGAATTGGGTGGCCGATGGTCACGCTGTCATTGTAGAGATGAATCGATTGATGAAACGAACGGTTGAATTCAATGCTGCCATCGAACAATTGAATCAGTTCATAGGCAATGATTTGGGTGGTGAAATCCTCAAGATGACACACACGCGATTGCTCCTCCTCCCACCCGGATGCCGCGGTGTCAACGGCGTGGACATGGAAGCCTTCGCTGTGGACCCCGGAAACTTCAGCGAGGGTGCATTGTGATGGAAGAACAACCTGTCAACATCCCTTGCCCCATTTGCCATGTCGAAGGTGAGGTCTACATGATTGCACATGTGGACGAAATTCCTTACTTTGGCGAACACACACAAGTCACCGTCCTTTGCCATTCGTGCGGTTGGCGGCAAACTGATTTCATTCCTGCAGAAGGGAAAAAACCCGGTGGTTGGAGCCTTGTGGTCAATTCACCCGAGACGCTCTCGGCACGGGTCATTCGTTCTTCTTCGTGCACTGTGAAGGTGCCTGAACTCGATCTTGAAGTGGCGCCTGGAAGCAACGCAACGGGGTATGTGAGCAATGTTGAGGGCGTACTCAATCGATTTATTGACATCATTCAAATGGTGCTTCGTGATCTGCAATCTGAAGTTGAACGAATCAACGAAACTGCACCTGACGATGAAGCAAGGCTTGAGGAAGCGATGACATCTGTGATGACCTTGGTGAACATGCTTGAGCAAATCACCACGGTTGGAGAGGACAACGAAACATCACTCACCCTCGAGTTACTTGACCCTCATGGCCATTCGATGATCATCCATGAAGATGCACTCCACCGTGAATTGGACGAGGAGGAACTGTTGGCTTTACCTGTTGGACCCGACCCTGCGGTCTTTTCTTCGGATGATGAAGCCTAGTCAACGAGCGTCGTTGGCCAAGAACTCCTCAACCAAATGTGCTGTTTGATCCCGCATCTCATGGAGTTGACCCAACCAATCCACGGCCCGATCAATGCACAGTTGCTTCATTTCACCAGCAAGAAGTTTACCAGAACGGTATTCTGCGTTAATTTCAGCAAGGTAGTCATCGTCTTCCTCGAAGAAGTACATCATGTACTGATAGGCAACATCGATGTCTGGGTTGCCGCCAAGCCTTCGATGTTCTTCAATGGTGGATTGACCTCCTGAGAAGGCTCGTTTGATTTTCTTCTCGACTGTGGCAAGATCATCGCGCAAGAAGAGCGTCGTCTTTGGTTTGCTGCTGCTCATCTTTTCACCAGTCATACCCACAGCGAAATGATGGTACGTTGAAGAAGGTGCGAGAAGGCCCATACCACCCAAACTTCGTTCGTAAGCTAAGAGCTTCATTCGAATCATGGTCTTGTCTCGCTTGGTGGCGCTAGGTACGTTAACGGTGCCTTGTTTTGGATTGGAGGCGATGTCAGAATAACCAAGTTCAGTGAGGCAATTGACGATGCCTGCAAACACATCGTTGAGCTTTTGTTTGTCGATGCGCCCATTTGGCATTTGCCCGAGAACTGCTGCATTCTCATCGTGAACCGACAAGGTGATGCTCACACCTGAATGCTTTCCATCATTGACGTTGAACCAGTTTGTCTTTGCTGCCAATCCACGGGTTAAGCGAAGATGTGGATCTTGGTCGACACCGACTGGGACCACGATAGGACGAAGACCGCCATAGTCTTCGGTTTGAGGGTGTAAGATGTCACCTACTTGGACCATTGGCGCTTGGACATGGGCGAGGTTTGTATCTCCACCAAAACCGTAAATTGATTCAAATTCGTTCAGATTGGTTCGCTTGCCAAGTTGGAAACCGAGCCGTTGTACAACGGGTCTCGAGGATTGGAAGTAGACATTTGTTCGCTCGACATCAAGGCCAAGAGCGGCGTAGTTTGCGATGTATTCCTCAAGGGCAATAGCGCGTCCTTTTTCCAACGAAACGCCACGGGTTGCTTGGCTTTCAAGGTCAGCCACAGCAATCGTCACGTCCCCGCCTTGTTGCTGAAACCATTTGACTTGGTCGATCACCATCGAGTGACCAAGATGCATTTGTCCGCTGGGCATTAATCCCGTAAGCACACCAAATGGATCGCCCTTGCGCTGGGAATCAAGCACTTGATCGAGATCACGATGTGCAAAGACAATGCCTCGTCGATGCAAGCGAGAAGGATGTTCCATGGTGATGTTGTCCATTGAGGAAAGACCAAATTGCTCGATGATGCGATCGTAATCCGTGGATTGAGCGCTTCCCCAAGGGTCAATCACAACATCATCTTGAGCCATAGAGCCACCTCGTATGAGTGCGCCTCACGCCTTCCTTGCATCAAGGCTTCGCCCCCTTCAGGGCTCCTCGGTTGGTTTTGACGACGCTTGCGGTGTGCGGTCCTCTCGTTTTGCCAGCGGCCCCAATCCTTCACGCTTGAGCACAACCAGCATGCCAACAATGGTGCTCAGAGCAACGCCAACAGCCACATACTGCAACCAAAGTGAGTCGCCGAGTCCTTCTCTTGGCTCGACCAACCATGTGAATACCAGATGATCATCATCTACAAAGCGCTTCGACCATTTGAACAAGTCATAGGTTTCATGCGCAGCAATGGTCACTGCAGTTGAATGATTGTTGAAGAATGAAGTGCGACCAATGACGTCATAGTCTGCTGTACCGTTGTAGGTGATTTCCACAGCGTGACCGTTCAGAACAGAGAGATGGAGGTATTCCCCGGGGTGTTGAACATAGCCTTCAGTGCTCTTGCGAACCCCAGTGATGTTAGCCAGCGCTCCTGATTCACCTTGAACTGAAACCACATCCGTACCGTTGAAGTCGAGCGTCCAGGTAACGGGTACATTCCATGCTTCAGGGTTCATGGAGGTGCACTCTTGGGTGACAAGAGATTCGAACGTCAGAATGGATTGGTTTGCTTCAGTTCGAACCGAGTGGCTGAATTCATGACACTTGCTTACCGTCCAATACGACCATGCTTCGCCCCACGTGGTGAACCATACATCTTCGACTTGCGAAAGGTAGGCAGTGATGTCACGGTCATGGCGAATTGTAGCATCATTGACTCGACCAATCCAATACAGATTGACCAAGCCGCCCTGTTCAACCGCTGTTTGGACTTCTTCCACAGAGCCGATGATTTGTTCCAAGGAACCACCTCGGCGCCCAAGGTTGTACCAATCCCATTTGTCGATTGGCTCATCTGTGGCGTTATGCCAGGCGGTGGTGCTCAACCCCGTCTGGTCGCCGTGGACAACAAAACCTTGGCCCGCAACTGTTGTGTGTTGTGCCATCGTCAAGCCATCCGGCGTGTAGGTGGAAATGGGCCGGCTGTCCCAACTGCTGGCTCGCACTCGCTCTTCGATGTAGGTGCGGCATTCAAGAGCTACAGCGCCCGGGTCTGCTTGCCAGGACAAACCTGGAATGCTGTGGCAGCCAAACTCATCGCCAAGGTCCAAACGATCTTGGGCGAGGGTCGTTGTGAGCCAGCCATCTTCTTTCCATGCTGTATCTGCAAGAGCAACAGGACTCCAAGCCACACAAACCAAACACGCCAACACACTCAACGTCAATGTTCGATGAACCGGTGATGTGTGGGCCCCGTTCATGGTTTGGGCTCAAGCCCGAATGTTTTGATTCTTCGCACCGGGTTCGCACTCATTTGCCATCGAAGAATCGGCATATGGAGGCACATCAATGCGGGAAGCCATAAATCCCATCATTCGGCCGAAGCATCATGGACACCCATGACGGCCTTGCTTCTGCTTGGATGTCGATGGAGCAACATTGGCGTATCCCAACCACCGGTGTAAAGATGCCAAGAACACCAAGTTACAGCCTATTGCGATGGGTTGTATCACCACTGCTTCGCCCGCTTGTCAATACCAAAATCAGCGGCATAGAACGTATTCCAAGAAAGGGGGCTGTGATTTTGGCCGCGAATCATTTGTCACATGTGGATCCGATTATGGTCATCGCCTCTGCCCGCCGTCCAGTTCGCTACTTAGCAAAAGACGGACACTTCCGTAACGCAGCACTTCGCACCCTCATGCGGGCGACAGGACAGATTGAAACAAAACGGGACGAGGGGGGCGAGCAAGCCTTGTCCAACGCTGCCGATGTTCTCGATGCAGATGCTGCCTTAGGCATCTTTCCAGAGGGGACGCGCTCAAAGCGAACTGAAGCACCGTTCTTACTTCCTGGCAAAACCGGTGCAGCACGACTTGCCGCATCCTATCCACACGCCGTCGTTGTACCGATTGCTCTGTTGGGCACACGCGACGTCATGGAGCCACAACGGCACAAGTGGCCTCGTCTGCATCGTAGAATCACGATGAATGTTGGTGAAGGCGTGACCTGGTTGACGTGGCTAGCACATGAACACGGCGGGGCGATGACAAAGGAAACCTTAGAGGAAATTGCTGGACTTGAAGACCACGAAATTCGAGCACAACTCGCACAATTGTACCGCAAGTTCACCGACCAATTGATGGAAAGCATGCTTCAACTTGGAGCACCTTGATTGGATTGTTTAATTATTGTCGAATTGGTAGCGTGTGTGAAACCTATAGCAACTCAGCTTGGGGAGCTGATGCTCTTTAGCGGTGCCTGTGAACAACAAATTAAGGCGGAATTGCGGGGCTTAAGTCTCCTGATTGACATTGTCAACCAATCACCAAACTGGGGAATTGAAAACCATTCAGAACGACCCTTTCTCGTCTCAAGAGATGGGGCACCAGGCATTTCTGTGGACATATTCGAATCGATGAAAGCGAGGATCCTCGGTGGTGATCCGCACTTGAAAATCAGCATGGCGATGAAAGAAGTCTGTGTTTTGAGAAAAGAATCGGATGTGCTGACACCGTCAACTGATTCAATGATTAGCCTCGTGTTGCTTGGAAATATGGATTGGCCGTTGAGCCATACGCCGACGACATTGAAGAAGAAATCAATTGCACAGAAAGAACTGCCAAGGGAGTTCATTGCAGATGACATCTACTACAATCATACCGACCATGAAGCAATCGAAGCATCGCAGAATGAGTATGCTGCTGGCCGTCATATGAACGCCATTTCCCTGATCGGTGCGATGGCTCGACGTTGGTATGTATGCCGTGATTGGCCGTTCGAAGTCATACGCCCACTGATTGCTGAGGTGCTTGCCGATTATGACCCGAGTCATGTGCGGCAATACATCGAAAATCCAGAATGCTTGGATGATGATTTGTTTATCCAACTGTGAAGCAAACCCATCACGAACCCTCAAGTGCTTCCGTTCTAACCAAGGTGTGGTGAGTCCATGCAAGAGTACCATGAACTGATTCAAAGAATCCTTGATGAGGGTGAAGAGAAAGGTGACCGAACAGGCACAGGTACGCTTTCCGTGTTCGGCCACCAAATGCGATTTGACCTCTCGAAAGGCTTCCCAATGGTGACGACCAAGAAGTTGCACCTGCGCTCAATCGTCCATGAATTACTGTGGTTTTTGAAAGGCGATACGAACGTAGCCTATCTCCAAGAAAATGGCGTCCGGATCTGGAACGAATGGGCTGATGAGAACGGGGATTTGGGTCCCGTCTATGGCAAGCAGTGGCGACGTTGGGAATCAAAGGACGGACGAATCATCGATCAGGTCGAACAAGCCATTGACATGATCAAAAACAATCCCAACAGCCGTAGAATCATCGTCTCGGCTTGGAACGTTGGTGAACTTGATGAAATGGCGCTCATGCCCTGCCACGCATTCTTCCAATTTCATGTGGCCAACGGCAAACTCAACTGCCAACTGTACCAGCGCAGCGCTGATGTGTTCCTCGGCGTCCCCTTCAATATTGCATCCTACGCATTGCTCACACACATGATGGCACAGGTGTGTGACCTCAAGGCTGGCACATTTGTTCACACCCTCGGCGATGCGCATCTCTACAGCAACCATCTTGAGCAAGCCAACCTGCAAATCACCCGTGAGCCGATGGACTTGCCGCAACTCAAACTCAACCCCAGCATCACCGATATTGACGGGTTCACCTACGATGACATCGAAGTGGTTGGCTACGAACACCACCCGCATATTTCAGCACCGATTGCAGTGTGAGGTGCTCAAATGTTCACAATGATCTTCGCTTGCGATACCAATGGCGCTATTGGAAAGGATGGCGACTTGCCTTGGCGGCAATCGAGCGATTTGCAACACTTCAAGCAAGTGACCATGTCAAAAACCATCGTCATGGGTCGAAAAACCTGGGACAGTCTTCCAAAGGCCTTGCCTGGCCGACGCAACATCGTCATGTCAAGAACACCACGAGAGGATGTCGAGGTGCTCGATTACGATGCCATCCTCGCCCTTGGCGAAGATGAGGAGATCATGATCATTGGCGGTGGCGAGATTTACGCCTTATTCTTGGAGCACACCAAAGAAATTCACAAGACCATCATTCACACAGCGGTTGAAGGTGCGGATACATTTGCCCCTTCGATGGAAGGTGAAGGTTTCCATTTGATCGGTGAGCGTCAAGTGCCTGCAGGTCCGAGGGACGAACATCCAATGACATTCCAACACTGGATTCGCTGATCATTCATCTGGCGAGTATTCAGTCACCCGAAGCCCCAGACGACCTTGACGAGATGGACGCTGCATGATTTTGGCGTACTTTGCTTCAAAAGCTGCCTTGAGGTCAACTTCCATAGCCACGGCGTGCCCCATCATCAACAAAAGAACATCAGCCATTTCTTCAGCACAGTCTTCCAACGGTTTGCCTTTGGTCACAGCCGCTGCAAATTCACCAAGCTCTTCAACGGTAAGCGCGATTCTGTAACCCATATCATGGCCATTGTTGGCCTCGAAGTCATGTTTGTGATGAAAGGCAGCGACCTTCTTCATCATGACGTCCCATTCATGTTCGGGCTCATGGGCCATCCATTCGTCAACACTCTTTCCTTGCATGACATAGCCTTGCATCGAAGGAGGTTAATGCCTTCGATGCTCACATTGTCAACAAGTGAAGCATACAAGCCCACACAGGAGCGAGCCTTCTGTTGGCTTGGGAAGAGACGCTGTGGTGGTCAAGATCTTGGCTGGCATTTCCAGGTTCCCGTCCAGCAGCCCAATTCGAAGAAATGCACACTGCTGCGTATGGGAGGTTCAACTCTCGCGCCAATTTCACTTCGCGAGGCATCGTCATGCCAACCATATGCCCGCCGAGTGTATCAATCGCATCGATTTCAGCTTTGGTCTCAAAATGTGGACCTTGGGCAAGCCAGTAGGTGTAGCGCATCCGCTCCTTGGCGTCGAAGTCCTGAGCCGTACGCAAGACTGCTTCAAGAGCAGCATTGAGTTCAGAATCGAATGGGTCAGTCACCGAAGTGAAGAGGGCAGCGTCATCATGGAAGGTGCTTTGATGGCCAGTGAAATCGATGTATTGGTCGGCAAGAGCAACCTTGCCAGGAGGGAAATCTTCGGGGATCGCACCGACCGAACACACAGCCATCACGCCTTCGCAACCAGCGTCAAATAACGCACGAATGTTGGCACGGTGTTCAATCATGTGTGGGGGGCGGCTTGGTGCACCGTGGTTATGATGGCGTTGAAGGAAGATGAGTTGCTTCTTTTCTTCGCCTTTCGAAAGTTCCATGCAGGTCAATGGCACCTCGCCATAGGGCGTTTCAACCGTCACGTCATCGCGCTGAGTGAGGCTCAAACCATGAGCACCGAGTTGCTCACCCAAGGTCATGTCAATGAGTCCAGTACCACCAATCACACCAAGTCGTTGCATGTTCATTCCACCTTGCCTTAGTTGCTATCAACCCTGTGGCTGTTCAGCCACCGGGACCTTGCTTTCGCTGGTCACTTGAACGAGGCGGGCCATAGGGGCTTCACTCGTTGAGGCGGGCGATCAAGTCTGCCTTCTTTCCAGAGACAGGCTTTCCAGCGGCCTTGAGCAGTTCCTTCAACTCAGCAACGGTCATGCTGCTGTGGTCGACGGCGGCTGCTTCCTCAGCAGGTGCTTCTTCTTCGGCAGGTGCTTCTTCTTCAGCAGGCGCTTCTTCTTCAGCAGGCGCTTCTTCAACAGGTTCTTCTGCCTTTTCTGAGGCAGGTTCCATTGCTTCTGCGGCGTCGAGGATGGAAGGAGCGTTGTCGTCTTCTTCTTCCTCGTCTTCCATGGCTGCTGCAAGGGCTGCAGCCTTCTTTGCCTTGAGTTCAGCATCACTTCGTGCTTCTTCAGCATGAATTTCGTCAAGGGTCTTGCCACTGTCAGCGACGACACCTGATTGCAAGAGTTGGCTCTTACGAATAGCGACGCTCTTCACAGGGTAGATCGGCTTGACAGCCTTGCGGATTTCTTCTTCCATGGTGCCGTCCAAAATTTGAGTTTGGATCTTAGCGTAGGTGGCCTTGGCTGCGAAAGCGATAATCAACTCACGTGCCTTGGCGCGCATGGCTTGCTTGATCGAGGTCTGAACACGCTTCTGCGTGATGATCAGTGGCTTCAATCGAACGAGGTATCCGTCGGTGGACACGACATCAACGACATCGTCGACCTTTCCACGGTACCGGCGGATTTGTCGGCGGATGTGGTCGGTTTGGTGGTGGTGACCGATGAATGTGGTCAAGGCGTCTTGGCCAACACATTCTGTGACACGGAATCGGAGGATCACGTGCATCTTGGTGAAGTCACCATTGAATTCTTGCTGCGTCATTTCATACACACGGCCCATGATATGCTCATCGGACTCGCCCAAAGTTTCTCCAATTTTCTTAAATTCCCATGGATTGCGAGGTGCACGAATCGTGTACCAGCGCTTCATCTTCCACTTGTCTCGTTGCTTACGTGCTGCTGCACGTGCCTTTGCACTTACTTTCTTTGCCATGGGATCAACTCTGGGTGTGTGTATTGCGGGGGCTACCCCACTTGCACCCCTGCGACAAACCTCCCCTATTTCAAGAACCCCCTGTGGACAGGAGGCGTCAACCTTGCGCAAAACGAGGCATTGAAGGCAACAAAAGCAGGGTTTTTCTTCAACATATGACAGTCGATTGTTGACCCTTTTGGTCGCTAATCACTGCTGTAAAGCACCGAAACTGTTTGCTGAATGTTGAGGTAATCCTGACCTTCCTCAGGGATAATTCGTAATTCATGCAAAAGATAGGTGTTGAAGTGAATGGTCTGCCAGGTGTCCTCGCCCCCATCCTCTGCTGTACCACCCTTACTTTGGCAGGTGTCATCAAGCTCGTCAACAATATTCCATGAGAATTCGACCGTTTGACCCCCTCCTCCAATACCGTCAATCAGGCTTGGATTTTCAACCGTTGATTCGATTTCAATAGCAATTGGATGAATGCCTCCGTTGTTTGGTGTGGGGTTGAAAGGCAAAACTGCCGGATCGTTTGTTTTCGCTTCGGACCAATCAATTCGCAAGTCAACACGAATGGAAACCATTTGACTCGTCTTCACACCTGATGCATCGACAGCGAACAGGGTCACGTTGTGTATGCCGTGCTCGTCAAAGGCATAGGAAAGAGAAGATGCAACCCCTGCATCCACTGTGATGGTTTCTGTACCATCCATCGATTCAAGCCCATAGGTCTCGATCGCTTCTGAGGAAGTGGTCTTTGAAAAGTCAAATTCAACTTCGACTTCTTCGAGAGAGATGCGTTCTCCATCGACATAAGTTTCGATGACCACACCTGAATCCGATTCATATTCGACGACGAAATCAATCATTGTTTCATCAACAGATGATTCAAGACAACCCGCAAGTGAGGACGAGACAAAGAGAATCAGCACAAGCACTGACTTCCATTGACCCATGCCTCGTGCTCTTGACTGGGGTATAAAATGTCAACGATGAACAACAAATGCAGATGCAATGCCTTGAATCGCTGCTTCGACACCTTTGAATGGTCTTGGTCGGTGGTTGGCTCAATGGCACGACGAGCCCTCCCCCTCGCCCTCGTGCTCTTGATGCTCTTGTCATTGACCATTGGCCACGTTGCTGGACAAACAGAAGCCGACAAGCAACCCAGCCCGGAGCGTTCAACCATGTACATCTGGGGCGATAGTGGCCTCGATACGGGTGATTGTTTCAATCATTTTTCATCTGAAGGCGAAACCGAAGTTGGCTTTGGGGAGTACGAAGACACGGAAAATATCGATTTTTCTTGCCCTCTTGATGATGCCCTTGTCGCCCCGATGCACCTCGATTCGGACGGAGTCATTTCCTTCAAATTTGGATTTTTGATTCAATCTTCAGAAACAAGCGGTGGCGATGAACTCACGCTTTCGTTCAATCGAGGAGGCGAGGTGCTGGCCTCACAGGAGTTCCCAATTCCGACCTTCTCCGATGAACAACTCACGTGGCAGATTGAGATTACAGAGAACATGACCTATTGGGAACAAGGAAGTGTACCTGAACTCAATGTTCAATTCAGTAAGCCAGCCCCGACCTTCCAAGAGTGCCTTGACCCAAACAAGGCGATTGCACAATGCGAGCCGAAATTCCGAATCTACTACAGCGATAACAATGAAGGCCTCGACGTGGGGGGCACGTTCCCGATTGTCAATGCCTCCAATCAAGGTGGCCCCTCGTCAGATCAGGATTCAGAAGCATTGAGTGTGGGGACTGGCACGCTTTCCGGCCTTGTATTTTCACCTTGGTTCATCGGTTTATTCGCCTTTGTTGGCTTCATTTCCCTCAACCGTGATCGATTCCAAATGGGGATGGTGTTGGAAGAAGAGGAAGACGAAACCTCTGGTGATTCTTCATCGGAAGGAGAAACATTGGTCGACAGTTATCGCGCCCGGGTGGTGACCTTGTGCGCTTTGTATGTGGCTCAAGGCATTCCCTGGGGATTCATTACCATCGCTTTTCTCACCTTCTTGGCAGACAAAGGCGTCGGTGCCTCAGAGTTGGCACTGATGCTCACGCTTGGCACGCTACCTTGGTCGGTCAAATTCCTATGGGGCCCTGTCATCGACCGTTTCCAATACCCTTCGATGGGACGAAGGCGTCCATGGATTCTTCTTGCCCAGAGTGGAATGATTGTGGTGCTTGCCTCGATGATGTTGATTCCAAACCCAGAAGAAAACGTTCTGACCATGGCGTGGATGTTCCTTGTCTACAACATCTTCACATCGCTGCAGGATGTCAGCACCGATGCACTGGCAGTTGACGTATTGCAGCCACATGAGATCGAGAAAGTCAACAGCTACATGTTCACTGCAAAGTCAGTTGGTGGCATCATCGGTGGGGCAGGTCTTGGCTTGGTGATTGGAACACTTGGCATCAAGGGCACTATTTTGTTACAGATTCCAATCCTTGTGGTCATCATGCTGGTGCCGCTCTTGATGACTGAGCGACCGGGAGAGAAACGGTTCCCGTGGAGTGAAGGCGACGCCGAAGACGAGGTGAGTTCTGAAGAGCGTGATTTCAAGGAAATCGTTGCGAAAATCAAGATTGCGTTCTCCATGCGTTCTGCACAATTAGGCATCCTGTTGAGCGTCGTTATGTCGCTCTCGTTTTTCCTCATCCCTGTCTTACCCCTTCTTTTCGTTCGAGAATTGGGGTGGAGTGTTGAACAATTCAACGTCACAAAAGGCGGCTTCATCCTTGTCTTCACCATGCTCGGCTACCTTGCAGGAGGCCAACTTGGGAAGCGCTTTGGTGGCAAATCGGTCATCATTTACGGCGCCTTATTCACTGCGCTGACGACTGCGCTTTGGGGCATGAGTGAGTCGATGTGGAGCAGTGGAACCTTCATGATGGTGATGTGGTCGATTCGTACCTTTGCTTGGGGTCTTGTGACGATCAACATCTACTCG
>Ga0208277_1000603_pt1 | contig 20967 bp, 22 predicted proteins | sample ETNtaG_5_FD_185782 | JGI IMG/M metagenome (GOLD analysis project Ga0208277, IMG submission 185782) | Marine microbial and viral communities from oxygen minimum zone, Eastern Pacific Ocean - ETNP201406SV205 (SPAdes) (version 2) | ecosystem: Environmental > Aquatic > Marine > Oceanic ...
GCCTACAGATGCTATGTCCGAGGGATGGTTCCAAACTAGTGGCACACACCGAGCAGACCCGCTCCGCATTCATCGATCACGGAATCTCCCACTGCCCGACTTGCTCAGGCATGCTCCTGAATGCCGAGGCTGCTGCTAACTCCATGACCGAAGGCAAGCTGAAGAAGATGCACGAGGCATTCAGTAGTGATTGTGAGGAGGTAGATCTAGACTGCCCATGTTGCAGCTCAAAGATGAGGGTCAGGAATATCATCTTCAAGAGGATAAATGGGACCGATATGGAGCCTATTGAGATAGATGGATGCCCAGAGTGCAACACCTTCTGGTTCGATGCGGGGGAGCTTCAGAGAATAGTAAATCCAGGCAACGAACCGTATGAGGATACGAGAGTGGAGTCAACAGCTCTGGCATTGGCTCTGGAGGTATTGCTCCAATTGCCATTCATCATCCTTTGACTAGAACCATCCACCGGCCAGTAGCGCCGCGAAAATGAACATTAGAACCCCCATGCAGCCATCAATGATGTGGGCATTCGATCTGAGCTTCTCGATGCCATTCCCAGAGCTTAGGATAGTTGCCACGGTCACGTACCAAGTCCCATCTATCCCCATTCCAAGAGCTCCCATGCCCAGAAGGGTTTCGAAACTGACATCGGCTTCAATGAATGGGGCGTAAAGTGCGAGCATCCAGGCCAGAATCTTTGGATTGAACAATGCAATCATGAACCCTTGGAAGAATCCTGTTACTTCGGAAGAACCCCCTTCATCAACATAGGGGGCCTTGGGCCCGTCCAATGAGCTCTTGATGAATTTGAAGCCCAACCAAAGAAGAATGCCCACACCCCCCCACATTAGGACTAACTGAGCCACCTCATGGACAGATAGCGCAGTGGCTAGCCCCAAGGCGGCAAGGAATGCATATATTCCGAAACCAATCCCGTGTCCGAGTCCTGTAGCAATTCCCTGACGCCTGCCTCCAGACATTGTATTGCTAAGTATCACTGCAAGGGAGGGGCCGGGGCTCATCGCCCCAAGCATGAAGACGACAGCCAATGCGGCCCATGCCTCAGGAGTCATCTGACGCCCTCAGGAGTACATCGCTTCAATCTCAGATGACCAGTTCTCTCGAATCTGCTTTCTCCTAATCTTCAGCGTAGGAGTAAGCTCTCCATCATCCACACTCAGATCGCGTGGAAGGATGGTGAATTTCTTGACTTGCTCGGGATTGCTGAACTTCCCATTTAGTTCCATCACCGCTGCCTCGAGCTGCTTGTGAGTCTCACTCCCAACTGAAGTGTACTCTGACAGATCGTGCCCTAGCTCAGCAAGCTTTGCAAGTTGCTTGGCAGGATCCTTGGGGACTTCCGTGGCACCATCCAATCCATGTACGTCTCGTAGGATAGCACCAACATCCAGTGTGAAGAGAGCGCTGCAGTACTTCCTGTTGTCGCCAACTAGCATGCATTGCGATACAACTGGTATGGACTTCATTGTCTCCTCGATCACCAAGGGCGCTATATTCTTCCCAGCTGAGCTCACATAGATTTCCTTGAGGCGACCTGTGACATAAACGAAGCCGTCCATGTCTATTTTCCCTAAGTCTCCTGACTTTAACCAGCCATCTTCAGTCATGGTCTCAGCAGTTGCTTCAGGATTTTTGTAGTATCCTGCCATTATGTGCTTGCCCTTGAACTGGATCTCCCCATTCCCATTCTCATCGGGATCTGCGATCCTCAGCTCAGTATCTGGGAAGGGCCTTCCAACGGACCCAATCCTATTGTTTCCAGGTGCCCCTAGGGTCGCTCCAGCTGATGTCTCCGTCATGCCGTAACCCTCGAAAAGAGGTACACCAAGCTTGTGGAAAAGGGTCAGAATATCGGGATTGATAGGAGCGGCACCAGTAATCGAGAAAATCACGTTTGAGAAACCAATCTTCCCCTTGGCCTTCTTCTTGATTATGCCTCCTAAGACGGGAACGCCAAGAAGTTTGACTTTCCATCCTAGGCCGGCAACTAGGTTGCTGTATACCTTCTCGTAAATCCTTGGAACTCCAATGAAGAGGTGCGGCTGCACTTCCTTGCAGTAGTCTATGGCATGCAACGGATTATCGACAACTCTCATGTGAATTGCGTCCCTGATCCATAGGTGATTGTCGGCCAGTTGTCCGAAGACGTGTGCGCAAGGCAGCCAAGAGACATATCCATCACCCTGTTCGAAGCTCATGAGCTTGTGGACCTGACCAATCTCGAAGTACATGTTTTCATGCGTCAGTACAACTCCCTTGGGATTTCCAGTGGTTCCAGATGTATAGATCAATGTGGCCGGATCAGAGGGCTTGATACTCGAAATCCTATCCATAACCGCCGATTCAGGGGTCGAGTCCGCGTTTGAAACGAATTGCTCCCATGTCATGGCCTTGTCATGGTCAATAGCGTCCATTCCCACCATTGAAACCACAGCCTCGACCTTTCCTAGGTTCTCCATTGCAGCTTGTAGGCGGTGACTGCACATCTTGCTCGGATCGCCTCCATCCATCGGATTGGTCCCGACAAAGACCACTTTGGAGTCGGAATTTCCTACGACCCACTCTACTTCCTCAGGGGAACAGGTGTGGTAAACTCCGACGGCTACTCCATTGCACATGTTCGCAGCAACATAAGCTGTGTACCACTCATATCTGTTGTACGAGTAGATGCTTAGTTTGTCTCCCGCCTCAAAACCCATAGAGATTAGGGACCTTGCGACCTCCTTCGCAGTCTCGTAGAATTCGGACCAGGTGAGAGTGATCCAGTTACCAGATCCATCCTTCCAAGAGATGGCAGGTTGGTTAGGTATGTCATTGGCATTTGAAATCAGGTACTCGGGCGTCGTCTTGGCGTCCATGAGACTTCACGGGACATCAGTCGACTTAACTGTTTACTTGATATCAATACAGTATTTTTCTTTGCTCTAGGGCAATACCGCTCGAACGTTTTCGCGCCAGTCCGCCCCACCATTCCTATTTGCAAGAGGGGATGCTGGAGATGGGTGCCAACACCCCTTGACTAGCACATCACTTCCATTCAGTGCCTTGATTGCCCTTTTCTCAGCGAATTTTCCAATCCCGATCACACAATCCGCATTCAGTGCATCCACTACCTCCAACAAGTGTTCGTCACACCTCCTGAGGAGCCTTCTTGCAGTATTGCCAGAAATCTTGTCCGGAGTGACATTCGTCCCCCTCTCTCCATCCAGTAGCATGAGCGGGCAATGATTGACCAAGAACACCTTCTCGAATATACGGTCAGAACTCCCATATGTCTCCGAAAGAAGTCCCCAGATCCTTGTTCCTGATACCTCCTCCCGCGGGTATTCAAGGCCTATCACGGGCCTTCTGGGATGAGGGGAAGATGGCTGTTCCACAGGGATTCCGCTTATTCCCAGAACGTTCCTTACCATGCTGGTTGCAGCAAATGGTATCCCCATCTGCCCCATTCCATGCGGCCCAGGGTTCATTCCGAGCATTACCGTCTTGGCACCACCGTCTCCGGAAATCTGGATGTACCTCTGGTGAACCCCCCATGCGTACTTCAGGGGGTTGTACACATAGTCGACCGAGCCCTCCTCGACCAGTAGCTTCCCCATTTCATCGGTATCATCCCTGAGCCGGGAGGCGGATTCTAGTAACCTCTCAACCGACATATTACCACTACTGTTTGACATCAACTAGAGTTGCACCCGAAATCTCCAAGAGTGCCTTCGGAGAAATCGGAAAAACGGTCTGAGCCGTTCCCCCGGCCCCCCATATGGTATCATATTGCATCAAATCCTCGTCCATCAAAACCTGTGTTACCTTAGTGTGCCCAAAAGGGGGGACTCCCCCGACTCTGTAACCCGTGCTCTCCTCGACATAACCTGGATCGGCCATACCGGGCTTGTACCCAAGAATCCTCTTCAGCTTGCCCTTCCTGTCTACCCTGTTCGAACCAGATGTAATTACAACCACCGCACACTCCTTCCCGATGAAAACTATCGACTTGGCTATGTGAGATACCTCGCACCCTAGCTGTTCGGCAGCATCCTGTGAAGTTCTAGTCCCCTCCTCGTACATCCTGGCATCGGAAGAAAAACCCATCTCGAGGCATTTGGACAGCCATAGCTCGTGACCGTCCATGAAGCCCAAAGGGGGCCATGAGTATTGATGGTTAGGGATTCATTGAATATAGTCGAGCCTTACGACTGCTATGTTCCGTTTGATCTCCCCGTCTAAACTCGGGAGGCTGGTCACTATCACCGTGGCAGTCCAGATTCTGACTCTTGCACTGTCATATGTCCTTTGGATCTCAGATGGGTGCGACCCACTAGTCCCATTCATCTCGGATACAGATACTAATCCTGCCTCAAGCTGGGCATTTACCGCAGGGTTCACCATCACTGGAATTCTGATGACGCCCCTTTCTATCCAATTCTATCTCTTGAGGGACAAATGGAGTAGGGAAAATCCCGATTCGGGAATCGAAAAATTGAATCTGATCTCGACCATCTCAGCATTATTGTCTGGGATCTGCTTGATTTGGATATCACATACTCCTTGGCATATTAGCATGGAGCTCCACATGATACAGGCGAGGGTGATTTTCGGAGGGACAATTACTTGGGCCATCCTATCCACTATTATTGCTCGAAGGATGTCCGAGGTCGACGTAGGATTTTCGGGTTTATACAGTTCGAGGAGGAATTGGACCATATTCTCATTGGCATCACTCATCGCATTGTCAGTTTCCGTATTTTCCTATGCCGGATTTTCACTTTCCATTCCCGCTGGCCATATGGGGGTCGTCTTGGAGTGCAGTGACCTGGGGGCCCCTTCACTGTCTATCGCAGCGTTCTTTGAGTGGATTATGGTGATAGGATTCGCAGGAGTTTCATACACCGGCGTGGAGGAAGCATTGCAGATGGATGGCGAACGCCAGCAATGAATCATGTGCAATGTTCATGACTGCCCTATGCCGGGCCCCGTTTATGTCGTGGCCCATCGGACCATATGGCACGATAATGGCATTCATTCTTATTTCCACTATTCCCCTGAGAAATCTTCTTTCCAGAGATGAGAAGGGAGAACGCCTAAAGCTCTCAGAACTGCCCTCTGAGATCAGAGAAAAGGGATACAAGTGGCACATCTCTCTGTTTGTGGTCATGTACCTGTACAAGGCAGTGATAGACCATCATAATGAGCCCATTAAGGCCAGAGTGGGTGGTTATACCCACTGGATTCATTCCGTAGAGGGGGATTTCACTATCTGGGCACAGAACGCATTCAAGAGCGACCTTCTAACAGACGTGCTATCATTCCACTATCTCTATGTATATCTGTTCACGATTTGGTTCCTACCTATTTATTTCATCATGGTCAAAGATCACGTGATGGCTGACAAGGCTACTCTGAACTACTTCGTGATTTACGTTCTTGCAGTTCCAATGTACCTTTTCTTCAACGTGGAGGTAACGAGCTCATTCATTCCTGGCATGGAAGCCCTCCTCTACCATGATTCGTGGTATATTGAGTTCTTCACAAATAACGATCCCATGGACAATGGATTCCCGAGCCTACATTTCGGATTACCAGCGGGCCTGTTGATAATCAATAGATTACATTGCAGGGACTTGGGGATTTCCATAAGGGAATGGAGGCACAGGGAACTCGATTTATTCGTACTGGTCAATGTCGGGATTTACTTCTTCAGCATACAGTACCTTGGAATTCATTGGATCACCGATGTGGTTCCCGGATTGTTTCTGGGTGTGATATGCGCTATTTTCTGCCATTGGTGGCAACCCATACTACGAAATAGGCCTGCAAACGGATGGAAGTCACTGATTCCCACAAAAAGGGCGCTCTCAACAGCGATAATTTTCACCATACTATGCTCCACAGTCATGGTACAAGCCACAGTGGACGGTCCCGGGGCTGATGAAGAAGCTCCGAATTTCAGAATAGGAGAGGGCGATTTCATCATCGATACAGTGGAGGTGCACAGTCTTTCACACCCTGTGACCGTGGAGATTAGGAACTTGGACAGCACATCAGGGACGACTCCTCAAGAGAGCTCCATAATCTGCGTCATATCTATGAGAAGCGAGGTCGTTCATGTGTTTGAAAGAGGGCATTTCTCAGAAGGCTATGATTTCTATGATCTCCTCGAAATGCCGCATCATTCCAATCATACAATAGCCCACGGGGAATCGGTTGTAGCCACAGTCGAAACGAACACGATTTTCGATACGCATCTAGTAATCTGCCACTCCACTCAATCCACCGAGGAAGTCAGAATCACAATGCACTACTTCGATGACGAGCTAATCTGGTCAGCGGTACTCGCATCGTTGCCAGCCTTCTTCGTCACAGGCCTAGTGATAGATGTCAAAAGGTCCCAGTCAAGCCACATTGAAGGCGAAGATTCCGCCCATGTAGACTCCTGAAGCAGCCCCCAGTCCGATCCAGACGCCTATTCGGAACGCAGGATAGCTTTTCCTCCAAACGAAAATCGATTCACGAATCCAAATTAGCATCACGGGCACGAACCATACGAAGAAAAGTAGCTGGGGCAAGAGGGAGAATAGGAGCGCAGAGACACAGCCAAGAGACATCTCAATCTTGGAGTCAATTCTTCTTTGCATGAAACAGATCACTAAACATCCTGCTGCTGCCATTCCAAAGGGGGCTAATAGTGAGAATTTTGACTCAACAGTCAGGTAATCAGACTCCAAAATGTAGGGGAGGCATCCGGAGATGAAGCCTAAGATGCTCGGCAACGCTACCGGCCAAAGAGGGGGCTTGTCCCACTTCATATCCATGCGTCACAATTCTCACCAATGAAGTCTGGTATTTCTCCGAAAGGTTTTCTTTAGATTTCTTCATCTCAGACAACATGCCAAAGGGGGAAATAGTCCTCGGTTGCCTCGCTCCTCATCCGCCTCACGTTGTTTATGCAGAGAATCCTGAACAGAATGAGCCAGTTTCAGAAGGAGGATGGGAGACTCTAAGATGGGGCTATAACAGACTCGCTAGGAAGCTGAAATCAATTGACTACGACGCTCTGGTAATTTTCACTCCACACTGGCAGACCTACATCGGGACACACTTCCTAGGGCTGCCAGAATTCAAGTCCAAGTCAGTGGATCCAGTCTTCCCGAATATCTTCAGGTACAACTACGACATCAAGGTCGACGTCGATTTGGCTGAGAAGATGCGAGAGAAGGCATCGGAGCACGGGATAATAACCAAGATGATGAGGAATCAGGACTTCAGGGTTGATTACGGCACCATCACATCGTGCCACATGCTCAATCCGGATTGGGACAAGCCAATCGTCACAATCAGTAGCAATAGGAATGCGCATTACTACTCTGCCGAGGTAATGAACGAGCAGGCAGCAGCCCTAGGAAGGGCTTGCGCAGAGGCAATCGAAGAGAGCGGGAAGAAAGTCGTCATGATCAGCAGCCACAGCCTTTCCCACAGGCATTTCGTGACTGAGTCCCCACTCCCCGAAGATATGAGCCGAGAGCACATATACAATCACAGTCAGTACGTCTGGGACATGAAGCTGGTCGACCTTATGAGAAATGGAAAGATGAGGGAGCTCATCGATATACTTCCAGAGTTCACTGAACAGACCATCGCAGAAACTGAGGCAGGGGGCCTCACTTGGATGATGTCCGCAATGGGCTTCCCGGAATACTCAGCAGAGATATATGGATACCAGTCAGTCATAGGGACTGGAAATCTGGTCGCAGCATGGGACCCTAACGGTGTCACTAGAGAGATTGTCCTCTGAGGTGTTTATGATGGAAGAATCAGAGGTACTTTTCGGAATTTACTGCCCCCCCCATCCTCAGCCACTGCTATCTCCTGATGCTAGTCCGGGATATGCAAAACTCAGACAGGCTTTCGAAACCTGTCGAGAGAGAATCGAGCAAAGCGATGCAGATCTGATTATCGTCTACTCCACTACGTGGCCCAGCATAATAGGGCATCAGATCCAGGCTCACCCGGAACCAGAGTGGACACACGTGGATGACGACTTCCACTATCTGGGGAGTATGCCATACAAATTCAGGATGGACGTAGACTTCGCAGAGTGTCTGAGGGACTCCGCGAAGGACAGGGGCCTGCACTCCCGCACAATCGCATACGAGGGATTCCCGATTGACACCGGATCTGTCGTCGCATTGAAGCTACTCAACCCAGACAACAGAATTCCCGCGTGCATTGTATCGAGCAACATGTATGCCAACAGGTCCGAGACGATAGTGCTGGGAAAGTCGATCAGGGACGCTCTCTCGAAGCAGAAAAAGAAAGCCGTAGTCGTCGTTGTCTCGAGCTTGTCAAACAGGATGTTCACAGAGCACATAGACCCAGTAGAGGATCGCATTCACAGCCCCAAAGACGATGAGTGGAACAGGAAGATACTGGAGTTCTTCGCAGATGGCAGGCTGGAGGATCTATCTCAGCTTTCGAGGGAGATTCACGGGCAGATAAGGGTCCAGAAGGTTGTCGCTTACAAGCCAGCTTGGTGGATGGCGGCTACCATGGGCCAGCACAACAACTACGATGGAGAGGTTCTCGCTTACGAGGCACTACATGGCTCTGGAGGGGCTGTGGTGACACTCACCCCCTCTTCCGGGTCAGTCGGCGACAAAGAGTTCGATGAGGACGATGTCGAGTACTACCACGGGGATCGCGACGTTCTGAACAAGGGGATGCTCTGATGGCCAATGAGGCCCCCGACGAAGAAGAAAGCTCCGCATTCGCACATCGTTTGGAGATGCTGAGGAATCTGGTTGAGGCCCCAGATGAGGCCATTGAGGCCCTGTACAACTCCTATGGGAAGACTATGTTCACAAATGCTGGTGGTGCGGTAGGTGCCGCGGCTGGAGTAGCAGTGGGAGGCCCGGTAGGAGGGATAGTCGGAGGAGTCGTGGGGAAGAAAACGGCAGGAAAGATGACTAGCCAAGACGGCCCCTTCACAGCGGAGACAGGGCCCTCAGCTATGGGTGCGTACCCACACCTCAGGAGAGTCGGAGACCTAGTATTCGTAAGTGGGATGGGACCAAGGTCTCCGGAGACAAACGAGATTCCCGGAGGCCCTGTAAGGGACGGTTCCGGAAACCCATTGGATTATGATATCACTGCGCAGGCTCACTCCGTGATCAACAATATTAGGGTGATACTGGAAGAGTACGGAGCAGGCCTGGAAAATGTTGTCGACGTTCTGGTATTCCTAATTGACATGGACAGGGACTTCAAGGCCTACAATGAGGTATATGCCGAGCATTTCGGCGAAATAATGCCCGCTAGGACCACTGTCTCGATAAACGCTCTTCCGTCCCCGATTGCGATAGAGATGAAGGTAATCGCGAAGGTGTGATACGCCCATAAATTGAAGCCCATGCTAGTTGTTCACCATTTATGGGCAAGCGGAACTGCGCAGTCGAGGGTTGCAACGCGCTCGAGTTCAGGTCCAATGGAATCTGCAATAGGCACATGCGTGACGAGATGGCAATTCGTGAGATCGATTTGGAGGAACTCCGAGCGACTGCTCAAGAAGAGACGGACGAATCCGAGCATGCTCTAGGGCAAAAGGCCAATGCCGAAGCAAAGGGAGAAGAATTCGAGTGCCCGAGAGGGTGCGGAAAGATGTCTTACCAAGATGAACAAGTCGGCGTCTCAGACCTCGGATTGGCGTTCTTCATCGGCATCCCTGTACTAGCAGGAATTTACTTCATATGGTCCTTCATTGCATATGACTGGTCAAATACCGCTATCGCAACCAATGGCTCTCCTCCTCATCCAAGCGTAGGAATCCTAGCTCTCTTTGGAATTGCTTGGTTTGGTTTTGCTGCATCATCATTTGGCTTAATCAATTCTAAAACCCATGTTTGCAACTCCTGCTATGGGAGGATGTTCGAAGAAAAGGCAATGGCGTACATATTCGATAAAGAATCCTTATCCAAACTCAACTCATTGATTGACAGCATGGCTCCGCATACTAGCGATCTAAAGTGTCCAATATGCGATGAGAAAATGGGAAGGTTCTCCGTACCGTACACTCCGTCTGATGATTCCGGGGGCCATGGAAGGACAAGTGGAAGGGTTCCCAAATCAGCAGAGGGACTGGTAGCTGGACTGGCAATTGCCGTCGTTGTAACCGCAGTGAAGGCAATGGTGCCAGATGCCGAAGAAACGATTGATCTGGACGCGTGCAGGGAATGCAGAGTGGTTTGGTTCGACGCCTCAGAGAGAGGCGAACTTGAAGATGGTACGATTAACTGATCAAACAGAGGTTTCCAGGCTCTCGATATCCAAAGATGTGCACCAAACTGGTGCAATTACTGGATTACACCTGCTGGGATTTCCTTCGGGGATCTCGATCCAGTAATCCATTCCTTCGACCGGTCCCGGGTAATCTGTAGCAATGGTGTGAGCACCCGATGCTAGGGCCGCCTCAAATCTGGAAGTATCATTGTTGTCCGGCTCGACCCCGCCACTATCGGCCCTCGTCCTGACGATGAATCCCTCCTCTACAAGTCGGGTGATCTCCCCTCCGTCACCTATGGGGTCAGTGAGTGAGAATATCACCTCCTCTCCGGGGTACTGGCCTTGAGAGGTGAACATCGGAAACATCCTAGCCCCGACTAATCCAGGCCGATCGTCCATGTACAGGCCCCTCATATCCCCTGTTGCCAGAAGTATGAACATCGCCTTTCCACGACTCTCGTCGATCAGAGGCCAGCCCTCTTCTAGCACCCCCTCGGTGAGATTGGATCTATCTCCACGTACGTCATCAGGGGTTATGGTCAGATTCGCTGGCCAGAATTGGGAAATCTCATCCTCAATCTCCTGAAGGATGCCAGTGAGCTCCACGGTAGTTGTGATTTCAACGCCCTGCTCAAGCCAGTCCTTGGGCTCAATCCAAATCATGATCGGATGATGCCCATTATTCTCCTGCGACCATAGAAGAAGAGTCTCCAAGCAGCTTTGGAATGTGGGGCAAGTCGTACCCGAGTCATACTGGTTGTGGTAAACTCTGAGGCCCTCTCTAACATCCCACCAAACGTCAATCTCAAACTGCCTCACTCCCTGTTCGGAAGCCTGAACCCCCAGCTCCTGGTGAGTGTACATGTATTCTCTCGTAGGGGAGAAAATAGGCTCCACATGATACGAGTTATGTGTCCCTTCCATCTGTATGTGATTTATCCTCAGAGGCTCGTTTTCAGTCGAGTCATCGATGAGGGAGGGGACAAGATCCGTTCCAAGACACCCCCCAATCATAGGAGACAACGTGAGAATTGCCGCAAGAACAGCTGCGACCCTCATCATGACGTCAGACGAGCCCCCATGAAAGAATGATTCGGAGTCCTAGTGCTCGAATCCACCGGGGCCGTGAGCATGCCCATGGGCCAACTCGTCCCTGGTGGCCTCCCTCACTCCAACAACCTCAACACTGAACCTGAGTGTCATCCCAGCCATCTGGTGGTTGAAGTCAACTGTGACCTCATCCCCATCTATCGAGACGACCGAGAATTGTACCGGGCCTCGATCGCTCTGAGCCCCGAGGACCATGCCTGGCTCTATTTGCATGCCCTCCGGGAACTGGTCCCTAGGGACCTTCTGGATAGCCGACTCATCCCTCATGCCATACGCCTTGTCAGGGGTCAGAGTAAAGCTCCTCTTCTCCCCCACCTCTGCACCAAGCATCTCCTGCTCGAATCCTGATATCATCTGACCATGCCCAACTAAGAATGACAGCGGGTCACGTCCCTCACTGGTGTCGAATATCTCGCCATCGGTGTAGGCTCCCGTGTAGTGGACAGACACTACCTTGTTCATCTCGACCTTAGTTTCCATGGCCCTGCCGTAGAGGGCTAACTTCTAACCCTTGGGTCGACACATACTGATTCAGTTACAACCGCAACCGGGACCGCAATTGTCCATTTCCTTCTGCTCTGGAGCTTCACGGACATCTACTACCTCTACGCTGAAGTTCAGAGTCTTTCCAGCCATCTGGTGGTTGAAGTCAACTGTGACGGAATCATCTTCGACGGATGAGACCGAAAACTGAATGGGCCCCATCTCGCTCTGGGCTCCCAGAACCATTCCGACCTCGATTTCCATTCCCTCTGGGAACTGGCTCCTAGGAATCGTCTGTACAGCATCCTCGTCCCTCTCCCCATATGCCCTGTCGGGTGTCAGTGTGAATTCTCTCTTCTCGCCGATCTCAGCACCGAGCATCTCCTGCTCGAATCCAGAAATCATTTGGCCCTTTCCGACTTCGAAGGAAAGAGGGTCCCTGCCCTCGCTCGAGTCGAAAATCTCGCCGTCAGTGAATGTACCCGTGTAGTGAACGGATGCAATGGTGTTCTGCTCAATCTTGTTGGTCATGATTCAACGCGACATGCCGCCCTTTCTAACTCTGTGGGTATTTCGGACCGTTCTTCGATATACGGCCGTGGTAACGTTCAACAAACAGCAGTCATCCCATTAGGCATGGCGAACCGCAGTCCAAGGGAACTAATCGACTTCGTCTACAGGCCCATCGAGGGACTTTCCGACACTCTGGAGAGGAAGCTGGGAATGTTCTCAGTCGTAATTATTTCACTATCGGCCATGCTCGGCTCAGGCCTATTCGTCCTCCCTGCATTGGTTATGGTGGATATGGGAGGGGGGACCGTCCCTGTAGCTGGAATTTGGCTAGCATACCTGCTTGCCGCTCTGGCAATCCTCCCTGCAGCCGTCTCAAAGGGCGAGCTATCCACTGCAATGCCCTCCTCGGGTGGGTCCTACGTCTACATTGAGAGGACCTTCGGCCCGTTGGTGGGAACGATCGCTGGAGCGGGACTATGGGGGGCCTCGATGTTGAAGTCGGCCTTCGCCCTTATTGGATTCAAAGCATACCTATGGGCCTTGGAAGAACTTCTTGATATCACCATCAATATTGAGCTGGCCGCGCTAATTCTTCTGGCGCTGATCACGATGATCAACATTTTAGGAGTCACTAGAATCAAGAAAATCCAGACTCCAATTGTGGTGATAATGGTGATTTTCCTTGCTGTTCTGTGCATTTGGTCCATCTTCACCCTTCCCATGAACTGGGATGCAGCCTTCGGAGAGGGAGCATATGGGTCTGGATGGGAGGATGTGGCACATGCCACGGCCTTTGTTTTCGTGGCATATGCCGGAGTGACCAAGATAGCCGCCGTAGGGGGGGAGATCAAGAATCCCAGCAGGAATATCCCATACGGGATGATTCTCTCGCTACTGATAGCGTGCGCCCTGTACGTGATGATCACAATCGTGATGGTGTCGGCTGTGGAACCAACGGGGTACCTCGCCGATGGAGAAGCAAGGGAGGACCCCATCTATGTATTCGCTGAGACGGTCGGAGGGACCACTGCAGGAACTATCTCAGCGGTATTCGCAGTGACCGTGCTGACCTCCCTAGCACTGGCCTCGCTCATGGCCACCTCCAGGTTCCCCTTTGCCATGGCTAGGGACAACTTACTGCCAGAGGCACTGGAAAACGTCCATCCACGCTATGAGACACCTCACCTAGCCATAGTTGGAACAGGGGTCGCAATGGGGCTTTCCATTACACTACTGCCAGTTGAGGAGATAGCAAAGCTCGCTTCTGGCTTCAAGATCATGATTTTCATGACCATCAATGCCTCAGTGATTGTCCTAAGAAGGGCATCTGACACACATTCCTGGTATCGCCCAGAGTGGAAGTCGCCGATGTATCCGTTCATCCAGATTTTTGGGATACTGAGCGGAGCAGTCCTACTCTACGTCATGGGCATGACTGCTGTTATCGGAGGCTTGGCCTGCGCTTCGGTTGGACTCCTGATTTACTTCCTATACGGGAAGTCGCGCGCACATCCTATGTTGACCCCGTGGAGGACTGTAAGAACCGAGTTCACCAATGCCACCCAAGCCGAGCGTGAGAAGAGGTGGCTGGTCTTCCACACCGTCTCGGGAATGAAGCAGAGATACTCAGAGCACATGACGGAGGGAGAGTTTGTTCACGCAATGAGCATTATCGCACCTCACCTGGAAAGGTTCCATGTCCGCAATCTTTTCCACGAGATAGACATAGACGCTAATGGCATAATAGACATCGATGAGTTCCTATTAGGCATCGACGAAGACAAACTCTTCGACGGCATTTCCGAATCTGAGTGATTTTTCTCAGGCGTGCAATTGAAGACTCGAACTCCTCTCGAGGCAACCCGGGTGTGTCAATGGCGATAGCTGGTCGTGCGAAGAAAGTCACTACTCATACCCTCCAGGAGATGAAGAGGGCAGGTGAGAATATCACTATGCTGACCTCCTACGACTATTCGCTGACTAGACTAGTTGATGGGGCTGGAATCGACGTCATTCTCGTTGGCGACTCTGCATCCAACGTAATGGCGGGCAACGACACGACAGTGCCCATCACTCTGGAGCACATGATATATCACGCACAATGCGTTGTAAAGGGGGTAGACAGGGCACTCGTAGTTGTCGACATGCCATTCGGCACCTATCAGGGAGATACAAAGCTCGCCTTGAAGAGCGCCATTCGGATAATGAAGGAATCTGCCGGGCACGCGGTCAAACTTGAGGGGGGCGTCGAGATCACCGACTCCATCAAGAGGATACTAACCGCTGGAATTCCAGTCATGGGCCATCTCGGCCTCACGCCTCAGTCAATCTACAAGTTCGGGACCTATGGGGTCAGGGCCAAGGAGGACCAAGAGGCAGAGAGGCTGATCTCGGACGCACTCGCCCTTCAGGAGGCAGGTTGCTTCGCTATCGTTCTCGAGAAGATACCAGCAAAACTCGCCAAGATGGTTAGTGACAAGCTCCATATCCCGACAATCGGAATTGGTGCAGGTACTGACTGTGACGGACAGGTTCTGGTTCTTCATGACATGCTGGGCATAACGAAGGACTTCTCGCCGAGGTTCCTGAGGAGATACGCAGACCTCGGTGATGCCATCGACAACGCGGTCAAGCAGTACATCACGGATGTCAGGAGCGGTGACTTCCCTAACGACGAAGAGAGCTACTGAGGCCACCCCCAACCTTCAAGGACGCTCGCCTGCTAGTGAGGTCCGGTTAACATGAGCGAGCTGTGGGTTGAGAGGCACCGTCCCAGCACCGTGGGGGATATCAAGGGCCAGAAACAGGTGGTGGACCGCCTGAAGGCATACGCTGGAAACAGGTCGTTCCCCCATCTAATGTTCGCAGGCCCGCCTGGAACAGGAAAGACCACGGCAGCGATCGCACTTGCCAAGGACGTGTTCGGGGACGACTATCGAAGGAACCTTCTCGAGATGAATGCCAGTGATGAGAGGAAGCTGGAGTCCATCAGGACCAAAGTCAAACAGTTCGCAAGGACCGCACCAGTCCCTGGTACCAACTTCAAGGTCATCTTCCTGGATGAGGCCGATGCGCTAACTCCAGACGCCCAGGGGGCACTCAGGAGGATAATGGAGCAGAACGCCCAGACCTGTAGGTTCATTCTCTCGTGCAACTACTCGTCCAAGATTATCGAGCCCATACAGTCCCGTTGCGCAGTCTTCAGGTTCAGGCCGCTGGCCGACGACCAAGTCAGGTCGATGGTTGTCGCAGTTGCAGAGGGAGAGGGCATCAAACTCGACGATGACGCAGCGGATGCCATCGTTCACGTCAGCCTCGGGGATCTGAGGAAGGCGATCACGTCCCTTCAAGTCGCCGCTTCGATGGATGAGCATGTCTCGAGGGAGATTGTCTACGAGACAACGGCCACTGCTCCCCCGGAAGAGCTCCACCGCTTCTTCCTCGCATGCAGGGAGGATGGTTTCCAACCCGCTAGAAGGAGGCTCAGGGATCTGCTCGATCGCTTCGGACTAGCTGGCACGGATCTTGTGAATCAGCTCCATCGTGGACTTGGGGATGTGCCGTTCCTGACTGAGAGCCAGAAGCTATCCGTTACTCAGACCATGGCAGAGGCGGACTTCAGGATGGTCGAAGGAGGTGGAGAGGCCCTCCAGCTCGATGCCATGACGGCCAGGCTCTGCACGCTTCTTTCCCCTGACCTGAAGAGCTGAATCAGTCAGTCACTATGGCAAAGACCGCAGCAGGAGTGATTCTCTCTTCAGGAGTGCCCAGAATGTCTGAGATCGTACGTACCTCGGCAGGGGAGTCATCCATGTCCGATATTCCACAAGTCTGGACATCGCCTTCCGAGGTCGGTTTCCCGTGCAGGTACGCCCCATAACCAGCCGTTACATGCCCGGCACCGATAGCAGCCATCATCACCTGCTCGATGAGCGAGGTGGTGGTGACCCAGCTCCCTGTCAGTGCAGTCCCAAGCCCCAGCAGAACCGAAATCGAGGACACCATGAACGCGATGTGCATGGTTGCCGCATTCAGTGACGGTCTTACGATCGAAATTCCACCAGAACCGGCCAAAATAACGCCGAAAAGCAAGGGGAACAAGGCAGTCACATAATCAGTTGCGGCAAAGAAGGCGATTCCTAGGGTCCCCATCATCCCGCCTGCCATAATGGACAGCTGTGGCATGTTGAAACCTGCAATGGCGTATCTAGACATAACAGTATGGCATCTTGGGTGAGTATATTAGATGCTGTTTGGGAATGGGTGCGAGAAATCTGTAATCAGCCTGTCTGGCTTATCTTGATCTCCCAGTCAGCAGTCCACGTGTTGACATCCCAAGGGCCCATGCCCTCTCGGGACTCGCTCATCTCGACGTGCAGGTCGTAAGTCCCGGGCCCCAGTAACCCAAGGTCCCATGCCAAGGATACGTCCTCCGCCCTATTGGAGACCTTCGGGCCAAGGTTCGCCTTCCTGGTTAGGGTAGTCTCGTTCCCCCTCAGCCAATCGCCGGAGTCGAGATCATCGAAGGTCCCCATGGCATCCGTAAGATTGCCTGCAGTGTCGTTCGCGAGAATCAGAGTGTTGCCCTTGTGAGTGAGGGTGATTAGGACCTGCGCGGACTCAGCGTCGATGTTGTCGGAAACCCCCATTCCCATGACAACATGGACCTCGTCTCGGTCTATCTCCAACATGTACTCGCCCCCTCTCCAGCTTGAGTCGATTATCCCATCTGCCTCCTGTATGTCTATTCCGTTGGATGCCGTTGGTGGCGCGATGTCACTCAGTGGGGGGTTGGACAGCACGAAAGTGAGGGCCAACCACGAGAAGACGAACAGGAAGCAGGCCCTGAACCAGTTCCCGCCTGTGTAGAGCTCGACAATCCTCGAGGGCAGCACCAGCTTGTGCAGAGATGGGACCGTAGCGGCAAGTGAGACGGGGAGCACCCACAGGATCCTGCTAGGCTCCGTGGTAGTCGGCATGAACACGTATCGCATGAAAAGGGCCACACTCAGACCGTAGATTATGACCAGCCACATCGAGTAGGCGTCAGCGACCTCCTTCACAGCGTGCTCATCGGGCTTGAAAGGCTCCAGCTCACGGCTCTTCGGCTCCTCCTTGTCCCCTGACCCGCCACGACCTCTCTTGCGCTTCTCAAAGGCGCTCGCACGCATGGCGGTATCCACGTCTACCATGGCTATCGGCCCCACTCGGAGGTGACCCCCACATCAACCCTGTGGGTGCCTCGGGGCCTCTTCGAGGACGCTAACGCTCAAATGGTCGGTGCCGGTCCCCGGCTCGTCGCCGGGGTGGCGTAGTTGGTAGCGCGTCGGACTCATAGGGTAACTTTCTGCGGGGGGCACAGCCCCTCTGGAGCTAGTCGATGAGCGCAACAGCCTAACTGAAGATTGTCTGAGACATCCGAAGGTCGCGGGTTCAAGTCCCGCTCCCGGCACCAAATTACAAGCTACCATGGCAGTCTGCATCAAGAAAACAATTCTTGAATAGGTCGAGTTTTCAGAGGGGTGCAGAGATGACGCTGAGCTCGCTAAATTGGATCAGTCGGTTCACCGACCAAACCCCTGGTGATGACGAGAAAGGGGGAACCTCCCGACAGGTCCCCGGCGTCTGCTGGTCCAGGGTCGATCCCACGCCCACCCCCAAGCCCAAGCTCAGACTTTGGTCCAGTGAGATGGCCGACGATCTGGGGATCTCCTCTGGAGAGGGGGACGTGCTTGGGGGCAGTAGCACAATCGAGGGCATGGACCCATACGCACAGAGATACGGAGGCCATCAATTCGGCAACTGGGCCGGACAGCTCGGCGATGGCAGAGCCATCACACTGGGGGAGGCCGATACCGGTGAGAAGGTCATGGAGCTGCAATTGAAGGGCTCGGGAATAACCCCGTACTCCCGATTCGCCGATGGGAAGGCGGTCCTGCGCTCATCAATCAGGGAGTTCCTCTGCAGCGAGGCCATGTTCCACCTAGGGGTCCCAACCACCCGAGCGCTCTCGATGGTCACGACAGGTGAGGAAGTCATCCGGGATGTGATGTACGACGGTAGGCCCGCCCCAGAGGCTGGCGCGATAGTATGCAGGGTGGCACAGAGCTTCCTTCGCTTCGGGAGCTTCCAGATACATGCCATGACAGGGGACTTCGAGACACTGAGGAAGCTCGTCGACTTCACTGTCAAGCACCACTTCCCCGATCATCGAACCGACAGTGACGAGGCACTCCTGGAATGGCTCAAGCAAGTCGCCGACGAGACCGCGCGGATGATCGCCCACTGGATGAGGGTGGGATTCGTACATGGAGTCATGAACACTGACAACATGTCCATCCACGGCCTTACCATCGACTACGGCCCATATGGGTGGCTGGAGGGCTACGACCCGGACTGGACCCCGAACACGACCGACGCCAGGACGAAGAGATACAGGTTCGGCAACCAAGGAAGGATCGGCGAGTGGAACTTCGCCCGACTGCTGGAGTCCATGGGCCCCCTGATGAGCGATCCAGAGAGGCTCTATGAGGCACTGGACCACTACAGGGAGTCATACCAGACCCATGACAAGTCAGTCTGGGCGGACAAGCTAGGACTCGGGGATTTCAGGCCTGGGGACGAGGAGCTCGTCTCGGAGCTCGTCTCGAACCTCCAGATCGTGGAGACCGACATGACGATTTTCTTCAGGTCCCTATCCTCCATAAGCTCACCAGATGCGTCCCAGATCGAGCTCGCCTTCTACGACCCCGAGACGATCCCCACCGATCAGTGGGGCCAGTGGCTGTCGAAGTGGTGGGACAGGGTAGGTGGCCAGCCAGACCGAGAGGCCATGAGACTGGCGAACCCGAAGTACGTCCTCAGGAACTGGATGGCCCAGCTCGCGATCGACGCAGCGGACAAGGAGGACTACTCCGTAGCCAAAGAGCTCCATGAGATGCTCAAGGCGCCGTACGACGAGCAGCCCGAGCACGAGGATGAGTGGTACCAGAAGAGGCCGGAGTGGGCGAGGCACAGGGTGGGGTGCTCGATGCTCTCATGCTCGAGCTGATGCCTACTCCTCGATATCCTTGGAGAACCGGGACAGGAACTCCCACGCTATCCCGTTCGTGTCCACGGTCCCGCCATTCCCGACGAAGACCCCTATCCCCTCCTCGTACGGGTTGTGATCGGCCGCGTAGATGGTGACCAGGGTCACCTCCGTGCCGTTCCCGCAGTCCGTGAACGACTGGACTGAGTAGAACACGGAGGGGGAGTTGGAGTCAGGAGCCTTGTCCCCGCACCCGTTCATGTTCCCCCACTGCTGGAGGTTCTGAATCGCGCCGTGCTTCTGCGCATCCATGTTGGGCAGGTGTATCGCGTCGTTGGAGTAGAGGATTATCTGGTCCTCCAGCCCGTGGATCTCCATTATCGGTATGGGGGAGTAGTCAGGACTGGGGTCCTCCAGCAGGTAGTAGGACATGCAAGCCACGGCAGCGAAGACGTCGCTGTGGTCGTTGGCGAGCTTCTGGCTCAGGGAGCACCCGTTCGACCAGCCGGTGAGGTAGACCCTGCTCTCGTCGATGGAGTGGTTCGCCACCACCCTGTCGACGATCTCCAGTATCAGCCCCGTGTCGTTCAGCCCCATCTCCCCGGCCGTGCTGCAGCAGTAGCCGGAGTTCCACGAGTTGTCGTAGCCCTGTGGCCAGACCGCTATCGCTCCGTTCTCCTCGGCGATGTCGTCGAACTGCGACAGGTCGCGCTGCATCTGCATGGTCAGGGTGTTGCCATGCAGGTCGATCACGAGCGGCACCTCCTCGGAAAGGTCAACCGTCTCGGGAACGAACACGTTCCAGCACCTCTCGAGGTCCTCGTGTGCCATGCACTCGACGTAGTCCAGGCCTTGGAAGTCCTCGACTACCGGCATATCCTCGTCCGTGGTATCGGTTGAATCTCCACCTTCGGAGATGCATCCGCTGAGTGTCAAAGATACCAGCATTAACGAGAACAGAGAGGCAACAAGTCTTCCTCTCATACTAATCGGAGGTGGTATTAGCGAATTAATCTGACTCGTAAGTAGACGGTTACTCGACGGTTACTACGGGTCGCAATTCGTAATTGAACATCAGCCTATAATCTGGGGTTAGGTGTAAATTAAACCCCGGAAGCGACAAATCCTCTGCTCCCTCCCCAGGGCTGTGAAGGACATAGGCATCTCGGACTGGGAGGTTCTCAGTGAGGCATTCAGGGAGATGTTCGAGGGCCTGGGCAAGGTCGAGGCTTCCGACTCGACCCTGCAATACGAATCCATGCCTCCCGACGTCGCCACTGGGATCTCCCTCTCACGGGACGGGGCCATGCTCGCCAGCATGCCCCTCCATGGCATCGACTCCCGGTTTGAGAGGGTCCAGATAGACGACAGGAGGGAGTCAATCAGGCTCATCGGCCCTAGCATGGACTACACCTACAGGGTCCCGCCAGCGATCCTCAGGAGACGTGGTCGCTTCAGAGGACTGAGTAGGCTATGGCGCCTGCGATGACGAACATCACGCAGGCAATGCCCCTGTCGATGAACCTCCAAGACTC
>Ga0208277_1000604_pt1 | contig 20964 bp, 19 predicted proteins | sample ETNtaG_5_FD_185782 | JGI IMG/M metagenome (GOLD analysis project Ga0208277, IMG submission 185782) | Marine microbial and viral communities from oxygen minimum zone, Eastern Pacific Ocean - ETNP201406SV205 (SPAdes) (version 2) | ecosystem: Environmental > Aquatic > Marine > Oceanic ...
TAATATCGGTCTTCTGAGAAGCCATAATCTTTGTCTATTAAAGCAACAAGTTTCTCTTCCAACTCTTTAATATTATTTTTTTCCGTTTGTAATTCTTTTTTTAGACCTAATATCTGCTTATATATGAACAGAAATAAAACTAAAGAAACTAAAGCTACTAACATTAAAGAATCCATAACAAGACTATATCAGAAAAATTTTATATAGATGAAAGAACTAGATATTTCCCTTTTTTTCACATAGCTTTAATCTTTAAAAGCAATTAATATTCAAACTCCTTATACAAAAAAGATAAATAGATAATTATGGATATAGAACTGAGTTCAGAAGACCTAGCTTTTAGAGATGAAGTCAAAGCCTTCTTTGATGAAAATAAAATGAAAGACGGAGAAGACTACTTCTCTTGGCGTTTAGGTTGGTTTAAAAAGGCCAGAGAAAAAGGTGGTTGGGATGTTCCTAAATGGCCTGCAAAATTTGGTGGTCCTGGTTGGACCCCTACTCAACATTATATTTGGGAACAAGAAACTGCTAGAGCCACAATTCCTTTTGACCTGCCTTTTGGTCTAGGAATGTTGGCCCCAATACTAATGTCTTACGGCTCAGAGGAGCAACAAGAAAGATTTATGCCAGATATTAGAGATAGAAAGGTTAACTGGTGTCAGGGGTATTCGGAACCAGGAGCAGGATCTGATTTAGCAAACTTAAAAACAAAAGCTGTGCTTTCAGAAGATGGCACATACTACACAGTTAATGGCTCAAAAATGTGGACAACTTTAGCCCATGTAGCTGATTGGATCTTTTGTTTAACTAGAACAGATGATTCCGGTATCAAGCAACAAGGCATTACATTTCTCTTATTTCCAATGAAACAAGAAGGCATAGAAGTAAAGCCTATCATCACTTTGGGTGGCTCTCATACTGTTAACACCGTCCACTTTACGGACGTAAAAGTTCCAGTTGAAAACAGAATCGGAGAAGAAGGAAAAGGTTGGACGTACGCAAAAGGCTTATTGGAGCATGAAAGAACTGGACTTGCCGGTCTTTCAAAATCCTTAGTGGAAGTTGAACAACTCAAAGAAAATGCTCGTTCAGTTCAAAGAGGTAATGGAACTTTAATGGATGATTCAAGTTATAAATCCAAAGTAGCTGAGTTAGAGATCGATTTAATGGCCACTGAATACACTGAACTTAGAAGCTTAGCGAATGCAGCAGCAGGAGATGAACTAGGTCCTGAATCTTCAATCCTTAAATTAAAAGGAACCGAAATAAAGCAAAAGATCCAAAAACTTACTGTAGAAGCTAGCGGTATTTATTCTCCTGCGTGGGGTGATGGAGGAGTTGGTTACCCTTTTGCTAAAGGAGGTACTGGAGGTTATTTAAACAGCAGATATTTCACAATCTACGGAGGGGCTAGTGAAGTTCAAAAAGATGTGATTGCTAAGAAAGTCTTAGGGCTGACTAAGGGGTCTAAAAAATGAATTTTGAATTATCAGAAGAACAAAAAATGATTCAACAAAGTGTTGAACGTTTTGTGCAAGAGAATTATGACCTACCTAAAAGAGTTGAAATAAGCTCCCAAGATCCTGGATATAGTAAAGATTACTGGAATTCTATGGCTGAACTAGGCTGGTTAGGACTGCCCTTTACTGAAGATGTTGGAGGCTTTGGCGGCAACCAAATAGACACTCTTGTCATAATGGAACAATTTGGTAAGGGTCTTGTATTAGAACCATTCCTTGCAAATATTGTGCTTGGCGGTGGCGCCATCCAAATGGGTGGATCGGAAGAATTAAAGAACGAGATGTTATCTAGCCTCATTGAGGGTTCGAAGCAACTCACTTTGGCTTATGCGGAACAACAAAGTCGTTTTGATTTAGAAGATGTTGCTACTTCAGCTCGTAAAGAAGGTGAGAAGTACATTATCAATGGTCAAAAGTCTATGGTACTAAACGCAGAGTCTGCTGATCATCTTGTGGTAGTTACGAGAACAAATGGCGGTCAAGTCGATGAAGAAGGAATTACTTTATTTTTAGTAGATTCTGATTCCAAAGGATTAGAAAAAAGTAACTTTCCAACTGTTGACGGCTTGAGAGCTTCAGAGATCATTTTTGATAATGTAGAGGTTAGCTCAGAAAGAATGATAGGTGATCTGGACAAAGGTTTTAATATCCTCAGAACTGTCACCAATAATGCAATCCTTGCTCTATGCGCTGAAGCTGTAGGTGCGATGGAGGTTCTTTACAAAGATACTGTTGAATATACCCAACAAAGAGAACAATTTGATCATCCGCTCTCTGATTTTCAGGTTTTGCAGCACAGAATGGTAGATATGTTTATGGAATATGAGCAATGCAAGTCTCTATTGTTTAGAGCTACTATGGAAACTATTCAAGATCCGGTCATAGCTCAAAGAACTATTCACGCTTTGAAACATTTAATAGGAAAATCAGGTATCTTTGTTGGAGAAAATGCTGTCCAGCTACATGGGGGCATGGGTGTAACTGAGGAGTTAAGAGTGGGTCACTTTTTTAAGAGATTACTTGTTATAGATTCACAATTCGGAAATGCAGATTTCCATTTAGATAAATTTACAAATTTCTAAATTAAAAAATACTGCATATGGATGATAATTTCTTTGATAGCTTAAAAAGAATATCTGGAGAATCTTCGCTTATTACTGGGGCATCTGTCTCTGAAAGAAAAGCAGGAATATGGATTGATGAACCTATAGGAGCATCAGCGATTGTCAGGCCCAGAAATACTAAAGAAGTGTCCGAAATTCTTTCTTTGTGTAATGAATCAAAAGTTGAAGTAGTAACACATGGAGGTTTAACTGGATTATCTCAAGGAGCCATAACTAAAAAAAATCAACTGGCTCTTTCAACAGAATTAATGACAGATATAGAAGAGATAGATTTATACGGCAGAACCATGACCACTCAATCCGGTGTAAAGCTTCAAACCATTCAAGAAGTCTCTGAACAAAACAATATGTTTTTTCCTTTAGATCTAGGCGCTAGAGGTTCTTGCAGTATAGGGGGGAATGCTTCCACAAATGCTGGAGGCAATAAAGTGATCAGGTATGGAATGACCAGAGAGCTGATTCTTGGACTAGAAGCTGTTCTTGCTGATGGAACGATAATTTCTTCAATGAATAAAATGCTTAAAAACAATACTGGATACGATCTAAAGCAATTATTTATAGGCAGTGAAGGTACTTTAGGAGTAATAACTAAACTAGTCTTACGTTTAAAAGAAAAACCTTCAAGTGAGAATACGGCCTTAATAGCTTGTGATTCCTTTGAAAAGGTAAAAAAACTTCTAAAACATTTTGATTCTGGTTTAGCAGGAAGTGTGACTGCTTTCGAAGTCATGTGGAATGAATTTTATACTTTAGTAACGACCGCTCCAGCTAAGAGCAAGCCCCCTATTCACCAAAACTACCCTTACTATATTCTTGTTGAATATTCAGGTTTTGATCAAGAAATTGACTCAACGCATTTCAACAGTCTTTTAGAATCTGGTCTTGAAAAAGATCTAATTTCTGATGCCGTTATAGCTAAGAATGAAAAGGAAAGAACTGATCTTTGGGGAATAAGAGATGATGTTGAACAACAATTTAGATTAGGTCCTATTAAAATATTTGATGTTAGTTTGCCTATTAATGATATGGAAACCTACTTAGAGAACTCCAAAAAACTCTTTGCAAAGAACTGGGAAGAATTCCATTTTGTCGTATTTGGTCATCTAGCTGATAGCAACTTACATATCATCGCAGGAGTCAATCGAGACGATGAAGATTCCATGAATGAAATAGAGAACTGTATATACGAACCTTTAAGAGACATTAATGGCTCTGTTTCCGCTGAACACGGAATAGGCTTAGAGAAGCTACCTTATCTTGATATTTCTAGAAATGAAGAAGAAATAAATTTAATGAAAACTCTCAAAAAGAGCTTAGACCCAAATAATATCCTCAATCCAGGTAAGATTTTTAAAAGTCATTAAAACTTAAGGTTTTAGAATGCCTATAGATTCTCTAGTAGGGTCAAAGTTAGCAGGTGAAACACTAGAACCGTCGTGACCGCCCAAAGTACCAAAAGAACTGAACCCTAGAATATGCTTTTGTTTTTCGCTTAATCTTCCTATTACCTCTTCTCTGACGCTGTACTGATGATATTCTTGAGGTTTAACCCAAGGCTGCAAAAAAGCAGTAGAAATATTACTTCTTATGGACCCAGACCTATTAAGTCCGTTGCCATGCCATACTCTTCCTTCCCAAACTATAGCCGTTCCTTTTGGAGCGTTTAGAGATACTGCCATCTTTTGAATTTCTTCAGAATTTGCAGTCTTATAATCTAAGGCAGGCCACTTATGAGAACCGGGTATCAATCTAGTTCCTCCATTTTCCTGAGAATTATCTGAAATTAGATACATAACATTAGCCATAAAAGCAAAATCCATGGGATGAGGCACTAAAGGCCATTGGTCTTGATGTAGAGCCATTCTTTCATTGCCGCTTCCATTCATGTGAGCACCCATGGAACAAAGACAAACTCTTTCGCCAATGATGTGTTGTATCAAAGGTAATATTTTGGGGTGATCGATTAGCTTAAGAAAGCAATCCCCTTTATTTATTAGGTTCCAGACTAACCTACTAACTTTCTCTTCTTCCGAAGATTCAACTCCTAACCCTTCATCCCCTCTAACTTTCGAACCAACCTTGTGTCTCTCTTCTCCGAAAAATTGCTCTGTAAGTCTTTGGTCCATCTGGTTAACTTCATTAGAAGATAGAACATTTTTAATTAGAGCCATTCCATAAAGATCCAGATGCTCTTTTGCTTCCTCTAGGTCTTCAGTTAAAGGCGGATAATCCATGACTGGTAAATCTTTTACTTGGGTATTCATTTTTTATTTGGTTTAAGTTCTTTAATCCTCTCGGGTTCAATATCTATAAGATAATCCATAGAGCTTTCAATTCTTCCATACGCATTCCAAACCTTAAAACCAAGTCTTGTCTTAAGTTTCTCGGAACATTGGTCCCAAAGGTCTCTATCAAGCCCTAGAGTCTGATTTTCCTGTTGTCTAAATTGAGGTGAGCAAAAAGTAGTTAATACTCCTAATCTGTCTGAGTTTCCTGTATTAGCACCAGTTCCGTGCCAAAGCCTGCCATCGAATACCATTAAAGTTCCCGCTTCTGCTTCAGGCTGAATGATTGGGTATATCGATTGATCTTCTTGACTAGGGTGCGCTCCCGTTAAGTGAGAGCCTGCAACAACCTCAGTAGAGCCATTTACTGAGGAAAAATCTGAAAGCATCCACATGCAATTTGCTACTACGGGAGGAGAAATGCCCAAAGAAAGATTAGGTTCCACAAAAGAAGAGGCAGCGCTTCTAGAGATCTCAGAAGGTTTAATATAATCTTCGCCTGCTTTAACAGGTTGTGGCATCCACCATTGATCCGTATGAAGACCCATGCGAACACCTCCAGGCTTCGCTATATTTGCTGAATGAGTTGATAAAATAAAATCCTCACCAAGTACATGCCCAACTAGATCATCTACCAGAGGATGAGTAACCATATCTCTAAAGCATTGGCCTTTATTAGCCAACATCCAAAGCCTCTGATTCACTCCTCCGTTAGATGTGCTAAAAGATGCTTTATCTACTCTTCCATCAGTAATTTTTATTTCTTGGTCTGCCCCACCATCTCTAAAAGATAGCCCAAGTTCTTCTTCGGCTTCAGCCTGTTCGAGTAATCTTTTTTTAGCTAATTTTATTTCTTCAGGATTTAATGCCTCAGGAATTAGACAAAAGCCGTATTTAGTTAAATCAAGCTTTGCTTGTTCTAAGTCTTTAGTTGGAGAAGGGCTACTATTTAAGAGCATATAACATTAACTATTACCTGATAGCCACTGGATTAATTATCATTTGAACTGCGCCTCTTATTTTGGCTTGACCTAATATAAATAAAAATTCTGAGACGTCATCTTTAACTAAAGGTCCTGTGTTCATGGCCTCAAGAATATAAATTCCATTTTCTTGTAATAATATTCCATGTCCAGGATAAGGTTCATCAGCCACCATAGGCGGAACTACATCTAATGACCAAGTATCTGCACCAACTGCTACAACTTCTTTACTTGCAAGATACCTTGCTATTTCTGGAGTGATCCCAGGAGCGCCTGAACCCCATTCAGATGCATCTGTTTCAAACTTAGCGTCTGTCCAACCTGTATGCAACAATACGACATCTCCTTTTTGTATCGTTACATTTTGAGATAAAGCAGCCTGTTTTAATTGTTCAAGACTGAAAGTTGCCCCGCTATCTAAATATTCAATTCCTAGATGACCTGCAATATCTATAACTACCCCTCTTGCTACTATCGGAGGAATCTTCTCAATTCCTAATTTAGTAAGACCGGTTATTTGAGCAAATTCTTTACCGTCATTACAGTTATAAAACATCGCTTCAGTAGTTCCTATATGGCCTAGCCCATCTATCTGTGAACCTATGCCAAACCAGCCCTGAAATATGTCGTCATTGTAAGTTGAATTAGGTAAGCCCAATACTCCAAATTGCTGCGTAGGCTGCACAACCTGTAGAGAAAGAGATCTAGGAGGATATGCTGGTGTTTCGCTATCTATAGTTAGTCCCAAACTATAAGTTTTACCGTACTTAATTAATTTTGAAGCCTTTAACACCGACTCAGGCGTAATTAAATTTGCATTACCTATTTCATCATTTTCGCCCCATTTAGAAGGCAAGCATTCATTTGCAGTCAATAGATTTAAATTAAATAAAAGAAATAAAGTTAAAAAGAATTTGTTCATGTTCCCCCGTTCTGATTTAAAAGAATAAATACAACTCTATCAGATAAAAAGATTGAATATTAGTCCATTATTGACTGGTACGTTAGAACTTGAAAATCTCTTCTGATATTAATGTGTGTGTAAGGTCTTACCTGAGTCATTAACAAACCAACGATATTTTTTTCCCTATCGATCCAGGATATCGTGCAATAAGCTCCACCCCAGTAAGCCGAACCTTCTGATAAGGGACTTGATGATTTTCCTCTATCCACAATAACTCCATACCCAAGACCAAATCCTGTCCCAGGTCCTGTTAACCAGATAGGTAAATTTCCTGTATGGTTCTCTAACATCAATGAAACTGTACTAGGTGCTAAAATCCTAACCCCATTAAGCTGACCCTCGTTCAATATCATTTGTTGAAATCTTAAGTAATCTCTTGCTGTAGAAACAAGTCCTCCGGAACCACTAAATATATTTCTCGGCGAAGTAATCCATCTACTTTTCTCAGATCCTGGGTCTTGCAAAATAATTTTTTTATTCTTGCCTGGAGTATATTGCGCTGCAAGTCTCCCACCTTTTGTATTATCTAAATAGAAATGAGTATCAGGCATATCTAATGGAGAAAATAAACGTTCTTTAAGAAATATATCTAGAGATTTTCCCGAAATAATCTCAACTAGATGACCCACTACACTTGTTGCAGCAGAATATTGCCATTCTTCTCCAGGATGGTAGTTGAGGGCTAACTTTGCCAACCTATCTATCTGCTCAGAATTGCTTTTAGGTCTCGGCCGGTACATTGCTTTTCTATATGCATCCTTATTTCCAATATAGCTATTAGCTAAACCAGCAGTGTGGGTCAGCATATCTCTAATAGTAATTTCTCTCTTTGGCTCAACCAGATCTCCTGTTTTTCCGCTCGCATCAGATGTTGTACTGACTTTCGTTTCTGAGAAAGCAGGAATAAATTTAGATACAGGATCGTTGAGCTGGAAATGTCCTTCTTCCCAAAGCATCATAAGTGCCACTGAAGCTATAGGCTTTGTCATAGAGGCAATTCTAAAGATTGTGTCCTCTCGTAAAGGTTTTTCTTCCTTAACATCCATAAAACCTTGAGTTTCAAGATATACAATCTTTTCATTCCTCATAATTGCAGTTAATACCCCTGGAGTGAGATCTTGATCAATATATTTCTGCATTACAGGTGCTATTCTTTTTAAACGCTCTTCCGAAAACCCCTGATCTTCCGGGTTTGAAAATTGGAATTCTTGACTATTAAAAACTGAAGAAAAGAAAATGAGATTCATAATCATTAAAACCTTAGATTTCTGAATAAGTCTAATCATTAAATTATGTTTCATATTGCTACCTTAATTTCCTGTTGGGTTTTCAGCCTGAAGGATAACCTCTTCTGGTAAAACAAAGGCACCTCTTTCTATAAACCAAACATTGGATATTTGATCTGTTGTTAGTTCAGAATATAAATGTGGGAAAGAACTTTTCCTGAGACCATCATTTGGAAAAGGCTCTTCAAAAATAAGTCTATTATTATCAATTTTTTCCATATCTAATTGGAGCAGGAACGCTTTATCAGAGTCTTGAAAGAAGAAGGAAAGCGTAGCGGCAAGCTGGACAGCAGTAGAAAGGTGAATAAATCCATCTTCTTGGTCCACTTCTGCAACTATTGATCCAGTTCTTGAGGCATCTTCCCATTCATTAATCCTTAGTATCTTGTAAAGATTATTCTCGTTTATAAATTCCATAGTCTTTAGATATATTAAAAATAACTATATCACCTAACCTTCTGAGACAGCATCCTAAATCAGCAAACTCAGTCAATCATGAAAAGATCTAGATAATCTTTTCAGAGAAGCTCGAAACCTATAGACTTTATTTATATCGGGGTAATACATGAATATTTTATTTAAAAGTCTTTGTCTTCTTGTGTTGTATACACTCTTGTCTGCTTCGAGTGAGAATAATGAAAACAAAGAGTTCTTATCCTTTTTAGATAATGAATGGAATTATAAGTTAAGTCAGAATCCCGTTTATGCAACCAGAATGGGAGTTAAAGGATATGAAACAGAATGGAGAGACAATTCTCTAGAAGCTATAAGAAATAGAGTGTCTCATTCAAAGGGTATTCTAGAAACTCTCAAAGAATTCAATGTTGAGAATCTCTCAGAAGTTAATCAATTAAACCTGAGATTGTTTACACAGTTAACCTCAAATGACTTAGAAATAAGTAAATACAATAGACACTTTTTACCATTTGGTCACAGAGGAGGTGTTCAACTGGCACACGAAGATGCAGAAGTTATTCCTCTTAAATCTTATGATGATTTTTCTTTTTGGATTCAGAGACTACAGAACCTAGATAAGAGAATTGATCAAAATATTACCTTAGCTGAAATAGGATTAGAGAAAGGTTACAAACCGCCCAAAGTATTGATGGATAGAGTTTATAGACAAATAGTCTTACAGAGTCAAAGTGATGTCTTAAGCAGCCCTTTTTATAAAGTTTTCATTGACTTACCAGATTCAATTTCCTATGAAGATCAAATTATCCTTAGGCGAGAAGCCCAAAAGGTAATAAAAGAAACGGTAATACCTTCCTACAAGAGATTAGAAGAATTTTTTAATAAAAAATATTTAAAACAATCAAGAGAAACCGTTGGTTTGTATGACATTCCTGATGGCAGGAAATTATATGAAGCACTTGCAAAGTCCTTTACAACTACAGATCTATCACCAAAAGAAATACACCAGATAGGATTAGATGAAGTTCAAAGAATAAGAGGTGAGATGGAAGGCGTTATCGATGAGCTTAAATTTGAAGGGTCTTTTAAGGACTTCTTAACCTTCTTAAGAGAGGACAAAAGATTTTACTACGACACTCCTGAAGAACTGTTTGAAGGTTATCTGGCAGTTTCAAAAAGGATCGATCCTGAATTAGTAAAGCTTTTTGGCAATCTGCCAAGAACGCCCTACGGCTTAAGAGCTATTCCTGAAGAATCTGCGCCCGATACAACAACTGCTTATTATATGTCGCCCTCTCCTGATGGACTAAGAGCGGGTTATTATTACGTAAACTTGTATAAACCTGAAACTAGGCCTAAGTTTGAAATGGAAGTCCTTTCTGTTCATGAAGCCGTTCCGGGTCATCATCTACAAATTGCATTGGCGATGGAAATGGAAGAAATGCCCATGTTTAGGAGGGTTAGCCCCTACACTGCTTTTGTTGAAGGATGGGGTTTGTATAGCGAAAGCTTGGGTTACGAATTAGGCCTCTATAAAGATCCTTATTCTAAGTTTGGACAGCTAACTTACGACATGTGGAGAGCAGTGAGGTTAGTGGTAGATACTGGGATGCATTATTACGAATGGGATAGGCAAAGAGCCATAGATTTCTTTCTAGATAATGCCGGTAAATCGGAGCTAGATATTGTTAACGAGATTGATAGATATATAGTCATGCCAGGTCAGGCCTTGGCTTATAAAATTGGCCAAATGAAATTTTTAAGTTTGAAAGAAAAAACAAAAATTGAATTAGGTACAAATTATGATGTAAGAGACTTTCATGACGTTGTTTTAAGTCACGGAGCCCTTCCCTTAAACGAGTTAGACTTAATAATTGAAGATTATATCTACGAGAATAAGAAGTAAGGATTTAAAGGAATATATAACCCGTTAAACCCTTATAAATCTGGTGCCCCCTGTAGGATTCGAACCTACGACCAAATGATTAAGAGTCATCTGCTCTACCAACTGAGCTAAGGAGGCCTTTTTTATAAACGGAATCTTATTCCTATTGAAGCTGTTGAGCCAATGACATCATCATTATCAAGATTAATGTTCATAGACATATTCTCTTGAAAATTATTTGTGAATTTGATTCCGAGGGTATTGTTTACATCATCAGAAAGTGTGTATTCTGCCTTTCCATTGTCTTGGCTAATTTCTACCTCTGCAAGGCTCCTGTTCTCTAAATAAACACTTAATTCCCAACCTTCAGAATCTCCTATTCTTATTCCACCTTGAATATAGGCATCTGTTCCTTCTTCTGAGACTCCATCTATGTTTTCTAACTCCCATTTATCGGATCCGAGTTCAGCATAAAAATCCATAAATCTAGCAAAATTAAATTTAAAACCATCTTTAGTTACATTCTTAAGTAAATCCGCAATCGATACATGGGCGCCAAGCGTAACTATAGAAGAAGATTTTTCAAAAATAGCGTTTTCTATTTCGGCATCAATATCTTCTACAGACCCACGAAGATAAAGAGAAAAGGGAAGGCCTAGCGAAAAGGTTGCGTCATAACCAGTATTGTCTGCTTGAACTGCACTTAAATCAAAATAAGTGTAAGAAAAGTCTTCGTCGTCAGCTGATAAGAAGGAAACCCCAAAAAATAAAAGAACTGCAAGCAATTTCTTCATTAATAACCCCCATCTTTATTAAGATGAACTGTATTATAGCTTATTAGTTAACTTTATAAGAATTCACTCATCTATTCTGATTAGCCATTCAATAATTTCTTTAAATGCCAGCTTGTCTTGAATAAGGAATAAGTGACCTCCTTCATAAAACTTAAGCGTACTGCATTTAATGTTCCGATGAAGGTATTCCATATTCTTTATTGGAGCAATGCCATCGTATTTTCCTCCTGCCAACAAAACAGGTGCTTTAATTTTAGTTAAGCGTGAAGTTGTGTCATGATCTTTTCTTGCCAGTAACTGATTCTTAAGGCCAGAAGGCTCTGGCTTATATTGAATCCTGTTGACAGATAATTCTTTAAGCTTTCCCCATTCTTTAGGGTTTTCTTTTGTCCACTCGTCAGTAATTCTTAAATCATTAATCTTAATACCAGTTTCTAACTTTTTTTCTGGGTCTAGCTCTTCTAATTCATGAAGCGGATAAGAGGATCCGCCCTTTCCTCCCGATGAAGTGCAAGCTAAGACTAACTTAGTCACTTTATCTGGATGACGAATAGCTAATTCTTGAGCAACCATTCCTCCAAATGAAACTCCCATTACCGGTAAACTCGAAAAACCCAACTTATCAATGAAATCTGCGGCGTCATTTGCATACTGCTTCATCGTGTATTCATTTTCTGGCTTAGATGTCTGTCCAAGGCCTCTTTGATCGTAAGAAATTATTTCAAAAGAATCTTTTAATGGTGAGTCGAGCTGATTAGGCCTATTCCTAAGATCTCCGCCGGTGCCGCCAATATAGAGAAGAGGTCCATTGCTTTGTTTTGAAGACCTTTCATAATAGATAGATAAATCATGTGTCTCTATTAAACTCATATATCAACAGTATAATTAAAAATTATAAAATTAAATCTCTCTATGAAAGTTAACAGTTTAATTCTATTAATGACATTAGCCCTTAGTTCTACTGCAGAAGCTAATAATGACTATAATTTGTTAATTAAAACATGTAGAGATTGTAGTTGGATTACCTATCCAGAAGTATTTAAATTGAGAGAAAATTGTGAAATTGCTAGGCAAGGAGTATTTGTTGCCGGAATGACCAGATGCGCTAAGATTGATGAATAAGTGGTCTGAAGAAAAAGCCAATTCTTGGTACGAAGACCAAGAATGGATCGTTGGATGTAATTTTCTTCCAAGCTCAGCGATCAACCAGCTCGAAATGTTCCAAGATGATACTTTTGATTTAGATACTATAAAAAAAGAAATAACTTGGGCATCAGGTTTAGGGTTCAATTCCCTTAGAATTTATCTTCACGATCTGTTGTGGAGTGATAAAGATAATTTAACGTCTAAATTAAATCTTGTTTTGGATTTTTGTGCCTCGAAAGGCATAAAGCCTATATTGGTATTATTTGATGATTGCCATAGAGCCTACCCTAAACTAGGGAAACAACCCAAACCTGTTAAAGGAGTTCATAATTCTGGATGGAAGCAGAGTCCAGGAATGAAAGTAGTTCATGACTTATTTGACGGCTCTCTTTCTAAAGAAGAATTATCAGATCTAAAAGCTTATGTGCAAGGTGTCTTAGAATTCTATGCAGAAGACAAGAGGATATTGATGTGGGATTTATACAACGAACCTGGGCAGTTCGGAGTAGGAGAAAAATCTATTAAATTATTAGAACGTACTTGGGAATGGGCCAGAGAAATTAGCCCGTCTCAGCCTTTGACGTCTTGTTTGGATGGATCGGTTGGCGATGAAATAATCAAATTAAATCAAGAAAATTCTGATGTTATAACTTTCCATACATATGAAAAAGATCAACTCGAACCAACTATAGAAAGGCTTAAAGAAACTAATAGGCCAATTATCTGCACTGAATACATGGCTAGAGAATTTGGAACAACATTTCAATTTAGCCTCCCTATATTCCAAAAATACAACGTGGGGTGTTATAACTGGGGCTTGGTGGCTGGGAAAAGTCAAACTCACTTTGGATGGGAAACAATAATGAACCTGCACAATCTAAAAGAAAAAGGAGAATTTATTGAAGAAGGAGATAATATTCCTGAGCCAGAAATTTGGTTTCACGATATTTTTAGAAAAGATGGAACAGCTTTTAATGAAGAAGAGATTAACTTTATTAAAAATATCCTATCCTAAACATGATTTCTTATTATTTGGTAAGATTTACTTATGAAAGTTGTTCCTGAATTCAGTCCTGAGCACGTTGCTGAAAACTCTTCTCCGGAAGATTCTATTTTTTATGATTTCCTAAACTCTAAAGAACCTTATGAATCGCTCTTTAAGGAGAATCCATGGATGATTCCGCCTAACTTAAAGAAACCATTGGAGTGGGGTGAGAATTATTGGAATACTACGGTTGCCAGAAAACACCCTTACTGGAAAGATTTTGAATTGCCGGTTCCTACTAAAGATATACATGTCCTAAGATCTGATCTAAAAGAGTGGGGTTTCGGTTTGATTGAAGAGGCTATGTCCAAAACACAAACGGAAGCTTTTATAACCAGAATTCTAGAGCAAGCTGAAGGAGAGGAAATAGCGGGAATAAAAGCCATGTCTCCTACTGGTCAATATATCCACACATTAATTAATAAAGGCGAAATATTTGGAAAATGCATTGAACAACACCCTGACGCTGTGCAAGCAGGTCCTCTCATAGAACAATTGTTAAACGAAACTTTGGGCCCTGGTTGGATCTGCCATAGCTTCTTATCTAATGGAGCGGACCCAGGAAAATACCCTCAAGGTATGCATATGGATCAAGGTCCTTTAGTGCCTTGGATCACAGAACAAGCACCAGCTTTGGTGAATACGATGTATATACCTCAAGACATAAATGAAGAGAATGGAGGAACTCTAGTCATTCCCGGAAGCCATAAAATTATGAGTGAGGCAGGCAGCGGAGGAAAAATAGGAAAACTTCCTCCAGCTATAAACCTTGAAGCTGAGGCTGGAACAATAATGATTTTCGATGGAAGGCTCTTACATGGAACAGGTGTTAATAAAACAGACAAGAGACGTTTCGTTGCGACCATGAGTAATGTAAAAGCCTGGATGAGAACCCAAGAAAATTGGTCACTTTCTGTTGCTCCTGATGTAATTGAGAACGCCAGCCCAAAATTACTGCATAGAATGGGAATGCAGGCCATAGTCTATGGTGCAACGATAGAGGGATTTGGTATGGGGGCTAGTGGCAAAGTAGGAGATGTATGGGGAAATATGAAACCGTTCAGGACGGCCTATGACGAAGGGAAATATGAAAGAGTAAGAGAATTGTCCCCCAAATCATCAAAAGAAGATCTTTCTAAAGATTATACGGTAGGCAGGGCTAGCAAGAATGCCTACGAATCAACGAAGAAAGAGAAGAAATCTTAAGCAGGTATTTAAATTACCGAAACCAACCAAAAAGAGGTTGGGATAACTATCAACCAAACAGAAACAGCTAAAAGTACAGGCTTTATAGATATTGACTTTAGACTGTCAATATTAATTTGAGTACCTATACAGAACAAACCAGTTAACAAGCATACTTTATTTATTAGTTTAAGAATTTCCGTTAGATCATTTGAAGGGTTTATTAAGGAATTAAGAATTGTGGCTATCAAAAAGAAAACCACAAATAAAGGCAATCCAAATCCGGAAGACTTATTTCTGAATAACCAGGCAGATCCTATAACTAAAGGAACTATCCATAAAGTTCTTGTAACTTTCAAGGTTGCTGCTACCTCAATAGCCTCGTCTCCCATCATTGATGCTGCCCCAATAACCGAAGCTGTGTCATGAATTGCTAAAGCAACCCAAGCTCCAAATTCTCTCTCAGAAAGGTTAAAGAAATCTCCTGCAATGGGAAATAAGATGACTGCCAAAGCATTCAATAAAAAAATAATTGTAATGGCTGTAGTAAATTCTTCGGGCTTAGCCTTAATCGCAGGTCCTACGGCAGCAATTGCTGTACCTCCACAAATGGCTGTTCCTGAGCCCAGTAAGTAAGTGAGTTTCTTAGAAACTCCTAATATTCTTCCAACCAAAAGAACAAGACAGAATGCAGCAATAACGTACATAGAAATTAAAAGAAAATAAGAAGAATTTATCTCAAAGAAAGAATCGAGGCTTAAACTTCCTCCTAAAAAAACTATGCCTGTTTGAAGGATTCTTGATCCGTATTTTTGAGTAAAGAACGTTTTTGGTACTTCTTTGTAAGAAGCAAGGATTATGCCTAGAAAAAGAGCTAAAGCAGCGTTTCCAATCCAAATAGAAATGACTATGAATATAAAACTGACAAAATAAAGCATTTAAAATTATATGGTGGGCCCGGGAGGACTCGAACCTCCGACCAATGGATTATGAGTCCACTGCTCTAACCAACTGAGCTACAGGCCCTGTAGAAACTGTTACTCGTCTAAAAAACCTTTTAAGTGAGAAGATCTTGTTGGGTGTCTCAGCTTTCTTAAAGCTTTAGCTTCAATCTGCCTGATCCTCTCTCTTGTCACATCAAATTGTTTCCCCACTTCTTCTAAAGTGTGATCTGTGTTCATGCCTATGCCAAATCTCATTCTTAAAACTTTAGCTTCTCTTGCTGTAAGGCTTCCGAGAATATCATCAGTGGCAAATTGAAGATTCTCTTCTGTGGCTGCTTCATCTGGGGAATCAATAGATGTATCTTCAATAAAATCTCCGAGAGTAGTGTCTTCTTCATCTCCAATAGGTGTTTCCGTAGATATAGGTTCTTTAGCTATCTTCAAAACCCTTCTAACTTTGTCCTCAGGTAAATCCATTCTTTCACCTAATTCTTCTGGAGTAGGCTCTCTGCCCATCTCTTGAACCATCTGACGTGAGACTCTATTTAGCTTATTGATAGTTTCTATCATATGAACTGGTATACGAATTGTTCTTGCTTGGTCGGCTATGGATCTGGTTATTGCTTGCCTTATCCACCATGTAGCATAAGTAGAAAACTTGTACCCTCTTCTGTACTCGAACTTATCCACTGCTTTCATGAGGCCTATGTTGCCTTCCTGGATCAAATCTAAGAATTGAAGACCTCTGTTTGTGTATTTCTTAGCAATAGAAATAACTAATCTTAAGTTAGCTTCTACCATATCTTTTTTAGCTCTTCTGATCTTAGCCTCGCCTATAGACATTTTTCTGTTGATGTCTTTAATTTCAGCTATTGGCAATTGAATAATTTTTTCTAACTTTAAAAGCTTGTTTTGGAGTCTTACAATTTCATCAATATTCTCTTTTACTTCTTTTGCATAAGGCTTTCTTGATTTTGCTATCTTCTCAGACCAGCTTGCATTAGCTTCGTTTCCTGCAAAATCTTTAATGAAATCTTTTCTTGGCATCTTTCCTCTTTTAACCATCACGGTGAATATGAATTTCTCACATTCTCTGATAATTTCTAAAGCATCTCTTGCAGGATTGGCAATTATCTCAAATTGAGTTGGAGATAATTTCAGAAATTTAAAGATTTCTCCTAATTTTTCTTGTTCTTTAATTGCTGCTTTGCTTGTTCTTGATTTCACACAAGCCTTCTCAGTTTTATTAAATTGTCTCTTTAAAGAACTAAACCTTTTCTTTACCTCAGCAGGGTCTGGACCGGTTTGCTCTTCTTCATCAGTTTCACCTTTCTCTTCTTTTTCTTTCTTTTGAGCTAAAGCTGGAGGTGGAATTCCTTCTTCAATATCCATGAATCCAACAAGCACTTCAGACAATCTTTTGTCTTCTGCAACTACTTCTTGATATTCATCTAATATTCGATCAACAATTCCGGGATAGAAGCAACAAGCGAATAGTAACTCCCTAGCTCCCTCTTCTATTCTTTTTGCAATAGCGATTTCTCCTTCTCTCGTAAGAAGATCAACTGTTCCCATTTCTCTCATATACAACCTAACTGGATCAGTGGTTCTCCCAACCTCTGATTCAACAGTTGTTAAGGTTGTTCTTGTGTCTGCTATCGTTTCTGGAGCCGCATCTGCATTATCTCCACCAGAAGAAGTTGTTGACTCTAAAACTTCTATGCCTATATCCATAAGCATTTGTATCGTCTCTTCTACTTGGTCAGGATCTGATATATCCTCAGGTAGCATTGAGTTTATTTCTTGATAAGTTAAAAATCCTTGATCCTTACCTTTATCAAGTAACTCTCTAAGGCCAGAATTTTCTAAATCTTCCTCTCCGAATGAGACTTCTTCTGCCTCTTCAGGTGATTCTACTTCCTTTTCTTTAACTTCAACTATTGGGGTTTTTGCTTTTTTTGCCATATCTAAATCTTAGGGGTGCGCAATTATATTATTTTTTCTCGATAAATGCCTTATTTAATATAAAAAACTCTTTAATTTGCTTTTTGGCTTAAGTCTTTTAAAAGCTTTCTTTCAGGCTCCTCTAACTTATCTATATTAGATAGTAAATGCTGCTGAAGTTCAAAAGTTTCATCATCAGAGAGGCCGTCGGTCTGATAGATTTCTTTTAACTCAAGGATTCTAGAGATGGAATCTGACTTTTTTAGTAAAGACAAGCAGTCTTCTAAATAAGCTGCAGCATTCTTTTCTTCAATTATCGGGCTTGTAGAAATTAAAGTTCCTATAAACGAAGCAGAATCTGGATCAATATTGCTTAATAAATCGGAGATTCCTAATTTTGGATCGGAGATGAAGTATTGGATAACTTCTACCATCAACCTCACTTCCGGTTCTTTAAACCCCATAAATCTTTCCAAGTCTTTTATTTCTGAAGCTAAAAAAGGATAGGCAAGAATTACATTGAGAATTTTTGAACCTAGGCCTGTTTGCTGGAAAACTCTTTCTTCTTTAGTTTCAGATATTTCTTTCTTAAATCGTGGAGACTTTCTTTGATAGCTTGAAGATTGACTGTGCGTTCTTATATCATCTTTATCTAGCCCAGTAATATTTGAGACTTCACTTTCTAAAAGTTTCTTTATCGAACTCTCTTGCATTGAAGATAAATGGCCCATAGCTTTAGAGGCTAAAGAAGCCTTTTTTTCTAGCGAAGTTACATCAAATGTTTGTGTTAATTTCTCTATAAAGTATTCAGACAATAATTTTGCTTCATCTATCCTTTTCTTGAAATCTTCAACGCTTTCTTTCTCAAGCAAACTAGCTGGATCTTCTCCTTCTGGTAAAAATAAAAACTTTATTTCTGTACCGTCTACAACAGCAGGTAGAACATTTTTTAATGCCCCCCAGGCTGCACCTCTGCCCGCATCGTCTCCATCAAAACAAAAAATTATCTCGCTGGTTAGTTGTAATAATTTTTGAACGTGAAATCTATTGGTTGCTATTCCTAAAGTAGCTACTGAGTTTCTCAGACCGTGTTCTGACATGGCAACGGTATCCATGTAACCTTCAACCACAAATAGTTTATTTAGATCCTTTCTTACCTCTAGTGCCTCATATAAACCATATAGTTCTTTTCCTTTTTGAAATATAGGCGTATCACCTGTATTTAAATATTTAGGTTGATCGTCTGGATTCATTACCCTGCCACCAAAGCCTACAACTCTTCCTTTTCTGTCTTTGATCGGAAACATCAACCTGTCTCTAAAAACATCATACAATTTAGCTTCTTTATTTTTCTTGGCTAAACCTGCTTTAATTAATATTTCCTCTGTAAAACCTTTCTTTTTTAATTCTTCGTTTAAAGAATCCCAAGAATTTAACGAATAACCTATAGAGTATTTTTTACAAATCTCAGGTGAAATTTTTCTATCTTGTCTTATGTATTTTCGAGTCTTTTCTGCAGAATCATTTTCACTTAGATTTTTTTCAAAGATTTCGCAAGCGGCCTTCATGCATTCTAATAATGGATCTCTTTCTTTATTCGGTGCTTGACTTGACTCATAAGGCACTTCAAGACCAGCTTTGCTAGCTAGAGCTTCAACGGATTCAACAAAATCAAAGCCTTGATGGGATTGTAAAAAACCAATTACATTTCCAGTTGCTCTGCACTTGAAACAATAGAAAAATTGTTTTTGTTCGCTAACACTAAACGAAGGATTCTTACCATCATCACAAAAAGGACATATTCCCCAATGGTCCTTACCCTTTCTTTTGAGTGGCAAGTATCCATCAATTAAAGAAACAATATCTGTTGTATCTACAATCTCTCTTATGAAATCTTGTGGAATAGAACCAGACACTAACCTGCGCTCCTAAACCAATCTTCTAGAATAATTTGAGCAGAAATACTGTGTTTATTGGTTGACCCTTTTAGTAAATTGGATTCATTCTTAATCCTTTCTTTGGCTTCTTTAGTGGTAAGTCTTTCATCCATCATATGTACCCTGATCTCATACCGTTTTTTTAATTCAGAAGCAAACTTAGAGATTCTTTTTTGAAAGTCGCTTTTTGTTCCGTCCATATTAAACGGATCACCAACAATGAACATGCCAGGCTGCCATTCATCAACAATTGAATCTAATTTTACCCAGTCCGGCTTTCCTTCTTTAGCTTTAAGAGCATAGAAAGTAGAAGCGCTCTTAGTAATATTTTGACCTATAGCTATTCCGATATTCCTTAAGCCGTAATCAAAAGCCATTACTGCACCAGACTCCTTAATCATTTTTGTGCAAACCTTCTAAGGTCTCTAAAAAATTAAACGCAACATTAATATCGCATAAATTCTCATATTCCTTAAAGCAAGTGGGGCTAGTGACATTAATTTCAGTTAGATAGTCTCCAATGATATCTAATCCAACAAGCACTAAACCTAACTCTTTTAGCCTTGGTCCAACTTGCTCACAAATCCATAAGTCTTTTTCTGTTAGTGATCTTGCAACCGCAGAAGCTCCAGCTGCTAAGTTTCCTCTAAGTTCACCTTCAGCAGGGACTCTGGCAACAGCAGCATTCATTGGAACTCCATTTAATAATAAAATTCTTTTATCACCATCAACTATTTCTGGTATATATGTTTGTATCATCACCTTAGTTGAGTAAGATTCAGTTACAGTCTCCAAGATCACATTTAAATTAGGATCCGAACTTCTTATTCTAAATATTGAAGAGCCACCCATCCCATCCAAAGGTTTTATTACAGTATCTTTATGCTCATCGATGAAAGATCTCAATAAAGAGAGGTCGCTAGTTACTAAAAATGGCGTGCAGCATTCAGGAAACTCTGTAGCGAAAACTTTTTCATTACAATCCCTAAGGCTGGCAGGTTTATTTACAACCAACACACCTTCTCTTTCAGCGGACTCTAATACGTATGTGTTATATATGAAATTTGAATTAAATGGAGGATCTTGTCTCATCAATATGACATCTAAATCAGATAATTTAATTTGCATCTCCTCTTTAAAATCAAACCATCCAGTCGGTTCATTTTTAACATTTATTGTTTTTGCTATAGCAAATGCACCGCTTTCATTTATATACAATGAATCTGGAGTCATGTAAAAGAGCTCATGCTCTCTTGTTTGAGCTTCTAGCATCATGGCTAAAGTGCTATCTTTCTTAAAATTAATGGACTCTATTGGATCCATTACTACGCCTAACTTCATAAAATAAAATTCTAATTAAAATTCTTTTGCACTAAATCTTACAGAGCTTATAGCAGAAATAGCTGCTGTTTCTGCCCGCAAAATCCTCTTGCCTATACTAACAGGAATAAAGCCTTTCTCAGTTAAAGAATCAACCTCATAATCACTGAAATCTCCTTCAGGTCCTA
>Ga0208277_1000605_pt1 | contig 20964 bp, 17 predicted proteins | sample ETNtaG_5_FD_185782 | JGI IMG/M metagenome (GOLD analysis project Ga0208277, IMG submission 185782) | Marine microbial and viral communities from oxygen minimum zone, Eastern Pacific Ocean - ETNP201406SV205 (SPAdes) (version 2) | ecosystem: Environmental > Aquatic > Marine > Oceanic ...
GGTGAAGTCTTTGGCTTAGGTTTAACTAACTCTTTTTCTATCTTTTTTTCTTTATCAGAGCCAGCAACTTTAGGAGGAGTTATTGCTATTGGTGGAGCTATTGGTTGCTTTCTAGGAGTTGGTGCGACAACGGGCTTTTTCGGCTCCTTTTTAGCACCTGGGCTGAAGATATCTTTTGGCGCTCTTTTCGCCGGTCCTCTACGTCTCCCTCCTCTCAATCTACTCAATCCTGTATTGTGGCCACCAAGCGCCTTAGATAAGCCTTCTTAGTAAGAGAATTACTCCCAAACTACTTCGGCATGATCGGTTCTCATAGAAGGATCTATGGCACTATCAACTAATTTTGTATGAATATCATGTTTCAGCATCTTTCTCCCCAACTCTGCAATCATAGTACCATTATCCACACAGTATTGTTTTTCAGGCCAAAATGCGCCAGCCCCCCTATCCTTACACATCAAGTCAGACATTTCTCTAATTCTTTCATTACAAGCAACACCTCCACCCAGTAACAATTCATTTTTCCCAGTATGTGCTAATGCTCTTTCTGCAACTTCTATACATGCTGAAAAAGAGTGTTCTTGTAGAGACCAACAAACCTCTTCAAGCGCATGACCATCTGCAACTTTCTGTATTGCCGCAGTTAAAATTCCTGAAAAAGATAAATCCATCCCTTGGACTCCATATGGTAAAATTATATCATCTAATCTTGGAGAAGTGTTTTTTGACAACCATTCTTTAGATAATTGTTCAATCTTAGGACCTCCAGGGAATGGTATTCCTTGTGTTCTAGCAAACTTATCTAACATATTCCCTATACCTATGTCTAAAGTTTCGCCTATTACTCTATAACGATTACCATTTCTTGCTATAACTTGCGTATTACCTCCACTAACATACAATAATACTGGGTCATGACAGCCCGTCTGAAGCCTTCCAATCTCTATATGTGCCACACAATGATTAACTCCAATCAATGGTTTTCCAATTTTATCTGCTAGTGACCTAGCTACGGATGCTCCTACTCTTAAACAAGGACCTAGGCCTGGACCTTGACTAAATGCTACAGCATCAATTTGATTGACTGGAATTTGATTCTTAGTCATGAATTCTTTAAATAAATTACCAGATAATACTGAGTGATGATCTGCGGCTTCTCTAGGATGAATTCCACCCTGTTCAGGTCTAAACAGTGCTGATGAAGACGATATGGTTTCTCCATTGGTATAAACACCACCAAATGAGAATGTGTGAGCTGTACTTTCAATCCCTAAAATGACGCCCATTAGGACTTCCGAAGAAGGGAGTCCTTTCAAGTGTCACTCCTGTCCGCTATCATGGACCTCCTGTTATTCAACATCGGAGAGATTGCCACTTTATCCCATGGAGACGTCTCAAAGCCGCTTTCTGGGACTGAAATGGGAAACCGAGATAAATTAATTATTGAATCGGGATCATCAATACTAGTTTCTCAAGGAAAAATCATGAAAATTAGTCCAGAAGAAGAATTGTTAGAAGAATTCGCACCAGATATGGAAAGTGGAAAATCTAACCTTATTGATCTTCTTAATGTGAATGGAGCTGCAATAATACCAGGTCTTGTAGATTGTCACACACATCTTCTTTGGTCAGGTGATAGATCTAATGAAATCAGGTTACGCCAAAAAGGTCTAACTTATCAAGACATATCTAATCAAGGAGGTGGAATAAATAAAACTGTAAATTCCACTAGAAAGGCGTCAAAAAAGGAACTGGAATCTATAGGTCATAGAAATCTATCTCAATCTTCAAATTATGGGACTACTACAATAGAAGCTAAAAGCGGTTATGGTTTATCGGTTGATAGTGAAATAAAAATTCTCCAAGCAACAGCTGCACTCGATGGAATTAATCACAATGTCCTTCCCACTTGGCTTGGCGCTCATGATTTTCCTAAAGACAAAAAACCTAGCGAATACATGGATGAATTAATACATGAGCAATTACCATTAGTTGCTGAGAACAATTTAGCAAAGTGGATAGATGTTTTTTGCGAGCCGGGATGGTTTAATTTAGAACAAACTGAGACATTAGTAAAAAATGCTAAGAGTTTTGGTCTCAAAAGTCGACTCCATGTTGATGAGTTTGTAGACTCTGGGGGGCTATCATTAGCTGCAGAGTTAGAAAGTTGCAGTGCAGATCATGTAGGTTTCAGTAATTCCGATTCTAGAGATAAGGCAAATAAATCTGGAACTATGCAAGTCTTTTTGCCGGGGACCCCTTATGTTTTAGGAAAAGATCTCGGAGAAGGAATTCAAGAATGTTTAGATAATAATTGGATTTTCTCTTTAGCTACCGATTTCAATCCAAATTGTCAAACTCTTTCATTACCGTTTGTTGCAAGTTTAGCTACGCATAGAATAGGAATTGATCCATTAACTGCATTAGTTGCGTGTACGAGAAACCCTGCATCCACGTTAAACGAGGAATTAGAAAATTGTGTCGGCTCAATACATGTGGGCGGTCCAGCTGATTTTAACATCTTGAATTCTAAATCAATTGATTATTGGTGTCAGACCCCAGGTGTCTCACCTATCTCGAAAACATTTTTTTCCGGCTCTATTGTTAAATCAGAATAATAGTTTCATATCTATTTTTAATTATAGCGTTAATAAAATAATAAAATACAGTAAATCAAAAGATGTAAAATTACAAATAAATTAAAAATATTATTTATTTTATTAATTCATAGTTTTTTATCGATGTACTTTCGGCCGATAATGATAGTTATCAGAAATTGAAATAATAAAAGGTGAGTCAGTAGCCCCTCAGTACAACGTTTTCGAAGAAAACATGTGTTTTCCACGAATATGAGGGGTTAGTAAGGTTTAGTTGTGTTGACTATCTGGAATGAATGTGATATCGGTAGAAGCTTACTGTTTGAAATGCAAAAATACGGTATTAGTCGAGTCTCCGAAAAAAATTATTATGAAAAATGGTAGAGTAAGAGTTTCTGGTATTTGCTCGAGAGATGGCTGTGATGGACGACTTTCTAAGATCATTGCATAATTCAAATATTCAGAGAGAATCATTCATCAGTGGTTGTCTTGCCCCCCTCATTACGGGGCTCGTGGTCTAGGGGTTATGACGCCACCTTGACATGGTGGAGATCGCAGGTTCAATTCCTGCCGAGCCCACCAATAACTACAAACAAGCATTAATGATTATTCAATGAATAAGAAATTCTTAATTTCCCTGCTCCTTTGGATTTTACATTTGTTATATTCATTTCACTAAGCTTTGAAGTATTGTCGACATGGGTTCCACCACAAGGGCAAAGATCTACATCAACAATCTCAACTACTCTTAATTTCTTTACAGAAGTAGGAATTCTGTCCATAAATTTAGTATGCCTCATCTGCTCATGTTCAATTATTCTCTCTCGTTCCCAATTATGTATCTTTACATTTCTATTAGATTTGATGATATCATTAACCGCCTGTTCCAAATCTTCTGATTTAAATTTGTCTCGATCAGGGAATAACAAATCTATTCTTGTATATTCTTCACTAATCTGATTACCTACAGTTTCGGCAGAAAACATATCATTCGCTATTGCAGAGACTATATGTTGAACAGTGTGCATTGTAGTATTCTTATTTCTCCTTTCTTGATTAATAGTACATAGAACTTCATCACCTATAGCAAAACCTTCCGTTGAAATAACTGGGTGTATAATTGATTCACCGGGTATCGTTTCTAATAATTCCGTTTGTAAATTCATATTAGAGATTGTACCAGTATCGCCTTGTTGCCCTCCACCTCTAGGATAACAATATGTTTCTTTCAGAAAAATCTTATCTTCTGCGATATTTGTGATAATACTTGTAAATGGCGGAGGATTAATTCCAGGGTGCTGGGTCATATGCAGTTTTTCTTGCAACTATTCACACTCCAAAAATATTAGTAAACTCAGATGTTAATATCTTCTCAGCAATAATCTCAGTATCTTCTGTGGTGCTTCTGTCACTTTCAATCTTTGAAACATAACTTCTAAGCCAATCATGTATTTTTCTTACAGAATCGGAAGCATTTTCTGGAATATTGTCCAAAGCTTGACATGAACAAATCAACTCACTAGAAATTACTGAAGATAATAATTTACTTGCCTTAAATGTCCTATATGATCCAGTAGCACCCATAGAGACATGATCTTCTTTACCCATACTGACAGGTACATTAGTTGTTGAAACTGGGTTCGACAATAGTGATAATTCTGCTATAACTGCTGCTGCAACGTATTGAACAATCATTAACCCACTTTCTAATCCTTCATCATTAGCTAGAAATGCTTTCTGACCACTCCATTGAGGGTCAAGTACCTGATTTATTCTTCTTTCGGAAATACTTGCTATTTCATGAATACAAATTGCCATATTATCGCTAATAATAGCTAGAGTTTGTCCATGGAAATTACCTCCACTAATCACCTCTGGCTTACCATTATTGGAGAAAACAAGTGGATTATCAGTAGCAGAATTAATTTCTATAGTGACAATTCTTCTTGCTTCTCGCAATACATCAATCATTGGGCCGTGTACCTGCGGAGCGCAGCGAAATGAATAGGAATCTTGAACTCTATCACAATCAATATGGGATTTATTAATGTCAGAATTGTTCAAAAATCCTCTAATTCTAGTTGCAGATATCGATTGTCCTAATTGTGGCCTTACATCATGGATTCTTTTATCAAATGCAACATATGATCCTTTTATTGCCTCAATTGAAGTAGATAGTGCAGCATCAGCCGCAAAAATTAGCATCTCAAGATTAATTATGCTTTGACATAAATATGAACACATTTGACTTGTACCATTAATCAGTGAGAGCCCTTCTTTGGCCTGCAACTTAACGGGTTTAAGGCCACAATTACCCAGAGCTTTTTCTGAATTATGGATAATCCATTCTCCTTCTCTAGTTTGAACTTGAGATTTACCCTCACCCATCATCCCCAGTGTCATGTGAGAAAGTGGTGCTAAATCTCCTGAAGCACCTAAAGAACCAATTCTCGGCACCACAGGCGCTACTCTATTATTTATCATATCAATTAACAGTTGAATTAATTCTAATCTAGCTCCAGAATATCCTTTTGCAAGTGAATTTGCTCTTACAAGCATCATCATCAGTACAGAATTGGGATCCATTCTTTCTCCAAGTCCACAAGCATGTGAGCGGATTAAATTGGATTGTAAATCTTCTAATTTATCTGAAGATATAGTGACATTTGAAAGAGCCCCGAATCCTGTATTAATTCCATATACTACTTCTCCACTAGAAACTATATCTTCGACAAGTCCCCTCGATTTTTTAATCGATGAAATAGAAGAATCAGATAATCTAACTTTGGTATTATAATTAGTGATTGAAACTACTTGTTCGATAGTTAGTGAGTTTCCATCCAGTATAATCTCGCCATCACTCATATTACACCTCATGATATCCTTTCAAGTAAACTCTTCGATACTTTACTAGGGACTGTGACTTGTAAATTAGGGTCATTATCCATAGCTCTTTTAATAGCAAATATTGCTTCAGAATTTTGTGCCCAGGCACGTCTAGCAATCCCATTATTAACGTCCCAAGACAACATCGATTTTATGTTCCTATCTGAGTCATTACTGCCGTCAATTACCATTCCAAAACCTCCATTGATTACTTCTCCCCAACCTACACCGCCACCATTGTGTAAGCTTACCCAGGTAGCGCCTCTGAAAGAGTCCCCGATGAAGTTTTGAACAGACATATCTGCAGTGAACATTGAACCATCTCTAATGTTAGCGGTTTCTCGGTAGGGGCTATCAGTTCCACTAACGTCATGATGATCCCTGCCTAGAATTATAGGTGAAGATATTCTCCCATCAGAAATCGCCTTATTAAATTCCTCTGCGATTCTGACTCTTCCTCTTTCATCAGCATATAATATTCTAGCTTTGCTACCTACTACTAATCCATTCTGATTAGCAGTTTCTATCCATCTGATGTTATCATAATACTGCCCTTTTATTTCTGATGGCGCTTCTTCAGCTAAGGATCTGAGTACCATAGACGCTATGTCATCGGTGACAGCTAAGTCTTCATCACTTCCTGATGAACAAACCCATCTAAATGGTCCAAAACCATAATCGAAACAAATTGGGCCCATAATATCTTCAACATAAGATGGATATTTGAATCCTGATTCGGTATCTTCGGAATAAATATCAGCACCAGCTCTTCCAGCCTCTAGTAAGAAAGCATTACCATAATCCCAGAAATGCATCCCTTTTTCAGATAATTCGTTGATTACTTTGACGTGTTTGATTAAACTTTCTTTAACTTTTATTTTGAATAACTCAGGGTTATCGGAAATCATTTTTTTCATCTCGTCATAAGTCATACCATATGGCGTATAACCGCCTAGCCAAGGATTGTGTAGACTTGTTTGATCACTTCCTAAATCGGGAATAATATTTTCATAATTTAATCTCTCCCATACATCAACGATATTCCCCATATAACCTAGAGAAACTGCTTCTTTATTTGCTAGGCAGGACCTTAGTCTAACAATTAATTCATCTAAATCATCGAATAATTCAGATAACCAACCTTGCTCGTATCTTTTCCTAGCAGCATGAGAATTAGAATCTGCGATTACAGACACAGCACCAGTTATTACAGCGGCTTTAGCCTGTGCACCAGACATTCCTCCTAATCCAGAGGTGACGTAGAGCAAACCTCCTAACCCTTCTTTTGTATCAAAATTTAGATACTTTCTTGCTGCATTAAGTATTGTTAATGTTGTTCCATGGACAATCCCTTGAGGGCCTATATACATATACGAACCAGCAGTCATCTGTCCATACTGTGTGACACCTAAAGCATTCATTACTTCATAATTATCTTGGCTTGAATAATTAGGAATAGTCAACCCATTAGTAATTACAACACGAGGGCTATTTTTATTGGAAGGAAATAGCCCCAAAGGATGCCCAGAATACATCACTAATGTTTGATTCTCATTCATTTTTGATAAATAGTGCATAGTTATCCTATACTGAATCCAATTTTGAAAAACACTCCCATTTCCTCCGTAAGTAACTAATTCGTGTGGATATTGAGCAACTTCCGGATCAAGATTATTCTGGATCATGAGCATGATACAGGCGGCTTTCCTATCATTACTAGGATATTCAGATATTGGGCGCGCATACATATCATAATCTGGTCTGAAACGATACATGTAGATGTGACCAAAATCATTTAATTCGTTACTAAATTCAATCGCTAACTCTTCATGCCACTCTTCAGGAAAATATCTTAGCGAGTTAGCAATTGCTAATTTTTTCTGACTTTCGTTTAGTACATCGGGTCTTTTAGGAGCATGATCTACAGAATCATCTAATTCTTTTTTAGGTGGAAGTTCCATAGGGACTCCAAATTTAAACTCTTCAGAAAAATCAATCAAATCTCCATCCTCCCAGAAACAATTTCTCTAATTTGCATAATTAATTCTTTAGATTTCGTAAGTATTATTGTAGTATCTTCTTGAATCCTATCTAATTCTTTATTGTTCATTGAATCAACATTAATTTTTACATTTAATGAGGCTATATAAACAGCAGTATAGGCTAACTCAGAAGATGCTGCAAGGTCCGTAATTGCATTAAGATTTCCAAATCTAGCTAAATCGGGTAATATAGATAATAATTTCAATCCTTCTTGAGCGATCTCAGAAGGAGTTTGAGCAGCTCCAATAGTAGATTCTAGTATGGCTAACTTCCTAGATTCAACTTCCACATCATTATTCCTAGGCATTCGATATGAAGCCATTACCTTATCAAATGCTAATGAATCATTCTCTGCCAAAAGAATAGATCTTTCTAACGATTCCGCACTAGAATTTATTATTAAATTAGAAATTTTATGCCCTTCCTGCCATTTTTCCTTGCCAATAGTCAATCTAGAAACCATTGCTGCTAGTGAATGAGCATGGGCCAGAGTTAGTGCTGCAACAGTGCCTCCTCCTGGAGTAGGTGATTCGGAACCAATTTTCTCCAATATTGACATGTATCCATCATTCATCATTTTCACCACGATTTTCTATTGCCCATTCAATAATACTAACATTAGGATTAAATTTTCTCAAATAATCCAAACCTAATCCTTCTATTGCAGCCTCAACTAATTCTTCTTCGGAAGCATTCTCTGGATCTAAGCAGAACCATTTACCCGATTCTAGCATAGCACTCAATGGCACTAAACCTACTAGTTCGGAACCACAAGTTTCGACACCATGGTCATTAACTATGGATTTTACTGCCTCGAAAGCCTTATGCATCGAAGTTTCAGAAACATTTTGAAGATTCATTGAAACCTGAGATATTGATGAAGAAGGTAATGGAACACCCATCCCCTGAACATGTTCCAATAGGCCCTTTATTCTCATTTTCTTCCCATCTCTTTTGATTATTCTACCTGATGTTCTCACCATTGATCCGGCTATCTTTGAAGCTTTTGCATCAGTTTCATTGACATTTACGTTGTAAGCAACAAGAATATTTCGTGCTCCGATTGCTACTGCTCCAAAACGACGTTCATTTTCCCCCCATTTACCAGACCATACGTCTGGCATTCGAGTACTCTCATTAATCCACTCGCCACCATTAAATCTTGATTCAAGACCCTCATACTCCATCTTTCTTAAAACTGAGACAGAAGATCTTTCTTCAGATGATGCAGCTTTTCCATAAAAGAAATGAGGGACTTTTTCACCTATTAATTTAGATAATTCTTTTGCTGAATTAATACAATGTTCCATAGAATTATCCGATAAAGGGACAAATGGGCATACATCAACAGCACCCATGCGAGGATGGTTTCCAGAATGCTCACTCATATCTATCAATTCTAATGATTTTAGTATAATTGCATAAGCCCCTTTTGTAACACTAACAGGATCACCAGCAATTGTGATTACCGTCCTATTGTAATCAGAATCTGGTTCACAACCTAGTACCTTAACTCCTTCGATCTGTCTCGCCGAATCAACAATTGAATTTATAATATCTAAATTCCTACCTTCACTAATATTTGGCACGCATTCAATTAGGATATTCTTCATTCAAACACCTAGCCATACAGACGATCTGGGCCATTATTCTTTACCCCTTTTCTCTTTGTGTCTATAGATGAGATTGCTTCCTTGAAATGAGACATTTTACACTTAGATACTCCTTCAGATATAGCTTTCATACCTACTTCAATAGTAATTGCTTTGATTTCTGCTCCGCTATATCCTTCTGTAATTATAGACAATTTTGAGAAGTCGACTCCCTTATCCAATGGCATTTTCTTAGCATGTACCTTGAATATAGCTTCTCGCCCTTCAATATTTGGTAATGGTATCTCAACAATTCTGTCGAACCTACCAGGTCTCAACAAAGCTTTATCCAATAATTCGGGGCGATTCGTTGCAGCAATAACTTTTACATCTTCTAGAGAATCGAAACCATCTAATTCTGATAGAAGTTGCATTAATGTTCGCTGAACTTCCCTATCTCCTGATGTAGAAGAGTCGAGTCTTTTAGACCCAATTGCATCAATTTCATCTATGAAAATAATACATGGAGACTTCTTTCTAGCGAGAGAAAATAATTCGCGAACCATTCTACCACCCTCTCCAATATATTTCTGAGCAAGTTCTGATCCTACTAAACCAAGAAAGGTCGCATTGGTATGACTAGCTACTGCTTTAGCAAGCATAGTTTTTCCAGTCCCTGGAGGGCCTGTAAGCAATACTCCTTTAGGTGGCTGGATACCGAATTTCTCGAAAGATTCTGGTTTCTCAAGTGATAGTTCGATAGCGTCTCTAATTTCTTTAATTTGCTCATCTAATCCTCCTAAATCTGAATATTTAATATTCGGTTTCTCTATTATCTCTGCTCCAGAGACCAATGGGTCAAATGCATCATCGAGTATATCTATTACAGCTAAAGTATCTTGGTTCATCGAAACACGCACTCCTGGGAGAATCTTCGAATTATCTATCCTAGGATTTTTTGATACTAAGAATATCGTACCATTAGAGCTTCTGACAACTACTTTTTCTCCTATGACATCTTGAATATTGCCTATGATATACGGTGGAGTTCGCAAACTCCTAATCTCTTCATCTAATCTATTGACTCTCTTTTTCAGTTGACTTAATTCATTCTCCAGAAACATCTTCTCAGTCATTAGTTGTTTAGCATCTTCAGACAATAAAGCATACTGCTCTTTCAGTTCACTGAGAGTCTTTTTTGATACCGAATCACTGCCAATATCTGTAGTTGTTTTATCTTTAGATGGTGAACCGGCGCGACTCGTCATAAGACTACCTAATGCATTATACATTTGACGCTTATTACCCGAAGCAGTCTTGTATCACACTATGCTCGCAGTTTCATGGCATCTTGCGAACTGTGTGGTAAGGAGAAAGTTTCCACCAGAAAAGCGCGTACAGCAGGCATTCAAGTAGATGCTTGTGGAAGATGTATTGAATCAATGAATCTACAAGTAGTTGATTTGCCGCAAAAATTTACAAAAATGATTTCTAAAAAGAAAAATACGGTTACTAGTAGAGGTATTGCTGGGAAAGATATTATGGCTAAAAAGGAAAAGGAATTAGCCTCGGACTTTCATAAAAGGATTATTGAAGGAAGGAAGAAAAAGGGCTGGGATCAAAGAACTTTTGCATCCAAAATGAATGAAAGGTTAAACATCGTTCAAAAAATTGAAAATGGAGGCAGACCAACAGATAAATTAATACAAAAAATTGAGAAAATACTGTCGATAGAACTCAATGTTGAAAGGAGTTCCGAACACACATCTACTGTAACAACAAAGAAAAGAAATATGACAATTGGGGATGCACTTGAAGATTTACTATCTCGGAGGGAGGATTTGTGAGGGATGTACCTCTACATATCATACATTTAGAACAAGATGATCCGAAAAAATGTACTGCAAGAAGGTTGCAAAAATTTGGTCATGCAATTCTCCATACTAATGTTAAGAAATCACCTAAGAGAGGCATTTTATTAGATCCGAAATCAGGAATATTATTAGGTCCTGATGATAAAAATAGCATAGATAGAGGAGCATCAATAGTGGCTTTAGATTGTTCATGGAAGCAAATTGATAGTTCACTAAAATATATCGAAAATAATACTAAATTAGAGGGACGGACATTACCTTGTGTTCTAGCAGCAAATCCTGTTTCATGGGGTAAACCAGGGAGATTATCGACTTCAGAAGCATTAGCGTTGAGTTTAGTTTTAATTGATAGATGGGAACAAGCTAAGAGTATAATGAAGCCTTTTAGATTTGGTGAAGCATTCTTCCAGTTAAACGCAGAACCTCTAGAAGCATATGCTGAGGCAAAAAGTAACTCAGAACTTGCCGAAATACAATGGGAATTTTTTGATAAGCCCGAGTCATCTGACTTGTGAACCAGTTGGCATATCAGAATCAAGAGTTAGGACTGAAACATTACCTTCTCCATCATCTGCAGCTAATATCATCCCTTCAGACATTATTCCTCGAAGTTTTCTAGGTTTTAGATTAGCAACAAAAACAACTTGTTTACCTAATAATTGTTCTTTCTCATAAATTCCTTTTAATCCTGCACAAACTGTTCTAGTGGATTCAGGACCATCTTCAATGGTAACAACATATAATTTATCCGCGTCTGGGTGATCATCAATTGCCACCACTTTTCCAGTCTTCATCTCCACCTTCATAAAATCTTCAAAATCGATATAATTCACATCCTCGTCATTAATTTCTTTATTATCTGTATCGACACCCGCAATTAGTTTTTCCCTTTCCAATATTTGCTCAATATCTAATCTATTGAACAAGGGTTGCGGTTTATCAGCATTCCATGAAAATATATTATTAAAGTCAAAAGCATCTTCATATAATATCTCATCCATATTAATTCCTTCACCCATCATAGACCATAATTTATCGGATTGGAATGGTAAAAATGGACGCAATGTTATAGCAAGACCTCTGCACATCTGCCAGCAGAATGCTAATGTAGACAAGGATTTAGATTTCTCAGGAGAATCCTCTAATTTCATATATTTCCAGGGCTCAGAATGTTGAATTAATCCATTACCTATCTGTGAGATATTCATTATTGATCTCAAAGCCTCTTTGAAGCGTTGTTTCTCCATAGAATTAATAGCACTGTTCAATAAATCCTGAATCTTATTTGTTGAATCTTTATTGTCCTCTTCATTGAAATACTGAGCTAATGGATTTTCACCATCTAAAGATTCTAATCTATGAGATAGGGTCATTACACGATGAATAAAATTCCCATAAGTTCCAATTAACTCATTATTTACTTTGTCTACATATTCTTCCCATCGGAAGTCAGTATCATGCCCTTCTGGCATATTTATAGATAAGAAATAACGAAGTGTGTCAGGATCATGATGTTGCAAGAAAGAAGGTAACCACACAGCATGCTTTCTACTTTTACTGAATTGTCCCCCTTGAAGCATTAAATATTCCATGGCAGGGACATTACTTTCCAATACTAATTCACCAGGTTGAATTGAACTACTAGGGTCTTTTCCAGAATTAGCAGAATTTAGCCCCATAATAATGGCTGGCCAGATAACAGTATGGAAAGGAATGTTGTCTTTACCCATGAAATAAATATGCCTTGGTTCTATACCTTCATCAGATTTTGTCCACCATTTTTTCCAATCATCATCATTAGTGGAATAATTTTCAGCCCAAATCTGTGAGCAGGTTAAGTAACCTTGAACAGCTTCAAACCAAACATAAATCCTCTTACTATCCCACTCCATACTGGATATTGGTAATTTAATACCCCATTCCATATCTCTAGTAACTGCCCTTGGCCTCAAACCCATATTAAGCCAGTTTTTTGTCATAGCGCGAACATTCGGCTTCCATATTTTTTGCTTTGTCTGTGAATGTTTTTCAAGTTCATCCTGAAATTGATCAAGTTGGAAGAAAAAATGATCGGTATCTCTAATTTCTATTTTAGCCTCAGGATCCATTTTAGAACGAGGATTCACTAATTCGCTTGATTCATAGGTTGAACCACATTCATCACACTGATCCCCTCTAGCACCTTCTGAACCACATATTGGACATTCTCCTTCAACATATCTATCTGGAAGAAATTTTGTCATTCCATCAGCACTAATTGAGCAATATTGTTGCATTGTTTGTTGCTTAAGAAATCCTGAATCTTTCAATAATGAGAAATACTCTTGGACCAATTCTTTATGCCTTGGATCAGTAGTACGATTATACAATGCCCCTCCATATTCGATACCTCTTGAGTCGATGTTTTCCCCCCAAGAACATCCCAAATCAATTAATGCTTGGGTATTAATTTTATGAAATCTATCAACAATTTTTTGAGGTGAGACATTTTCCTCATCGGCAGTAACAGTAATTGGAGTCCCATGCTCATCTGAACCACTACACATGATGACCGAACGACCTCTAGACCTCTCGTATCTATACTGAATATCAGCAGGTAAACAATTACCTGCTACATGACCTAAATGCAATGGACCATTTGCATACGGCCAAGCCATAAATATCGCTACACGCTCGATTTTCTTCATCTCCAATATACGTCTGTAGCAAATGCGTGAGGCACCATGTTTATGTCTTAATCGCTCTTGTTACGTCCCGAACCTAACCGCTTGTCATGCAGTTACAACACTAAAATCAACCCAAAAGTTCTCTAAGAGGCAATAAAAGTGGAACCTACTACATTAATTATTTTTTACGCATCGCTAGCATTAGGCGCTTCATTTCTATGTAGCATTCTAGAGGCTGTTTTACTTTCAACAACTCATGGCCACATAGTAGCACTAAAAGACACACATCCAAAGATAAGTAAAACGTGGAGTGATTTCAAAGACGATCCAGAAGGGCCGTTGACCGCGATATTAACTCTAAACACTATTGCTCATACTGTTGGTGCACTAGGTGTTGGTCATGAAACTGAAGCGGCGTTCGGCGATGGAGATTATGTAATTGCAGTTTCCGCATCTCTACTGACTATTGCAATCTTATTACTAAGTGAAATTTTACCTAAGACAATTGGGGCATTGTATTGGAGAAAGTTGACGGTTAGTTCAGCCAGAATCCTCAAAGCACTAATGTTTGTTTTATTACCAATAGTATATCCAATAGAAAAACTTCGTTCCATTTTCCCTACAGTGCATACTGAAGCTGTTACCAGAGATGAATTGTCTCATCTAGCAGATATTGCAGAAGAAAATCAAGTCATTGAAAGGGATGAAGAAAAAGTTATTCAAAATTTACTTAATTTAAGAGAGAAAACCGTGGCTTCAATAATGACTCCTCGGATAGTTATGGAAACTGCATCAAGTGATGAAACAGTAGCAATGATTAGAGAAAGAATACCAATTATGGTTCATGGCCGCATGCCAGTCACAATAAATCAAAATATTGATGAGATATATGGTATGGTTCTGCGAAGTGAGATACTTAGGGAGGCAGCAGCGGATAATGATGATAAATTAATGAAAGATATTTCTAGGGATTTGCATTCTTGCAGAGATATTGATTCTGTTGATAAAGCACTAGATATTTTATTGGATAATAAAGAACAAATTCTGATTGTCAAAGATGAATTTGGAGGCACTGTAGGGTTAGTAACCATGGAAGACATTATTGAAACATTACTGGGTGTTGAGATTGTTGATGAAGATGATCAGGATGCAATAGAAGAAGGAAATCATCACGAAGACATGAGAGAGTTAGCAAAAATTAGAAAGGAAGAACTAGAATCAAACTAAGATATTCTTCCTAAAATGGTAATTCTTTGCCGAGCCTAGAAGTCATTTCTAGATATCTATCTTCATGTTCAGTACCTGGAATATTTATCTTGAATTGCCAATATCTCCAAGCGGCAATTGACAAAGTAGCTAATTTATGTAAGTCGGGTAGTGACGATAATTCGTCCTTAGATAATTTTCTAATCGATTGATATCCATCTAAAATAGCGTGCCATCTTTCACTTACAGGTTCACCACCATCCCATCCGAAACCAACAAATGTCATCACTAGATCAAATACTAGGATACCATTGCATACTTCTTCAAAATCAAGAATAGAAATAGCACGATTATTATCTCCGATGACATTATCTGGGAATAAATCTCCATGAATAATCCCTCTTGGTAATTTATCTAGATTAAGGAATAAAGATTTAGATGATTTCAATTCAATAAGGAAATCATTCCAATCATTATTTGTATCAGCAATTAAGAATAATTTTTCAAATAATTTTTCACCCATAGAAAAGTCTGATTTTAAATTATTAGGCGGTTTTATTGTGTGCATTTTTGCTTGAATAACTCCGAGAGAGAATAATGATTCGTAATCATGCCCCAACCAATTACCATCTACAAATGGCAATAATGTCCAAGGAAGACCATCTTTCATAAAAATTAATTCTTCATTGTCGAACTCGATTGGTTTAGGAGTTGGAATACCCGAATCAACAAGATAGGATGTAATGTTTAGTAAGTAATTTACTTCGTCTTGACTTTGTTCATTCCAAATCTTAAGTACGAGTTTGGTTTGATCGTCCAGAACTAATATGTAATTCGAATTTGCCCAACCTCCAGGAAGTTTCTCTATCGAAATTAGATTTTTGAATCCAGCTTTATTAATGACATCTGAAGCCTCCTCAAGAGTAACTTCTGTGTATGCCATAGATGGACTACATCTGTTATCTATATCGTATTATCGATTAGAGATATTCAAATCAAAGCATTAAATTATCTAAGCGTTATCATTTGTTTGTGGATATATCCGAAAGTGAACCCGAATTATCTCTTAATCAAATACTTAAAAAGAGAGAGAATCATATCAGCAAATCTCTTTCAATTGGTCATGGTAAACCACTTCATATATCTAGAGGAGAAATGCAATACCTATATTCTAAGTCTGGAGAAAAATATCTAGATTTAGTGAATAATGTTTGTCATGTTGGACATTGTAACCCATATGTAGTTAATGCCGGACAAAAACAAATGGCTGAACTGAATACTAACACTAGATACATCTATGATGGTTTAACAGAATATATTGAGAGATTATCGAATACTTTACCAGAGGGGCTAGACTTTGGATTCTTAGTTAATTCAGGGAGTGAAGCAAATGAGCTTGCTATCAGATTGGCAAGAGCATACACAAGTAATCACGACATTGTAGTCATGGAAGGAGCATATCATGGCCATACAGGTATGTTAATTGATCTGAGCCCATATAAATTTAGGGGACCCGGAGGTAAGGGGACTTCAGAAGATTGGGTTCATGTTGCCCCTGTCCCAGACATATATCGGGATAATTCAAGAGATTATCTAAATGAGTTAGAAGATATTGTGAAAAAAGCTAATCCGATAGCAGGATTTATCGTAGAATCCATGCTTTCATGCGCAGGGCAAATACCGTTTCCAGAGGGTTATCTTTCTAAATCGTTTGAATTAATCCGTAATGTAGGGGGATTGTGTATTGCAGACGAGGTACAAGTTGGATTTGGCAGAATTGGAAGTCACATGTGGGCATTTGAGGAACATGGTGTCGTGCCAGATATTGTCGTAATGGGCAAACCAATTGGTAATGGCCACCCAATGGCTGCAGTATTCACAACAAAAGATATTGCTGCTTCGTTTAAGGAAATGGAGTTCTTTTCTACATTTGGAGGTAATCCTGTGTCCTGTGCAATAGGCATGGCAGTATTAGATGTAATAGAAAATGATAATCTTATTGAAAAATCTAAACTTATGGGGAATTTATTCATTGAAGGATTAACAGAATTAAAAAAACGCCATAAATTAATTGGTGATGTAAGAGGAAAAGGTCTATTTTTAGGAATTGAATTAGTTAAAGACCATTCATCACTGGAACCTGCGTCTAAAGAAGCAGAATTATTAGTAGAAGGTATGTTGTCAAGAAATATTCTACTCAGTATAGATGGCCCAAGAAAAAATGTAATTAAAATTAAACCGCCATTAGTAATTTCAGAGGAAGATGTAAAAAGAACAATTCTTTCACTTGATGAAACGTTTATTGAAATAGAAAAATATTAGATTAGTTAGCTAATCTTCGAGCACAATCTTCAAGATTCTCATTTTCATTAACGAGACCTCTAATATATTTAGGAATAATATGATTTGATTCTTCAAGATCGAATAAATCTCCAACCCATTCTACTTGAGTCACTGGTAATTCTGAGCTCTCACCATATTCGTGTGCAGTCCAAATTGAGCAACCTGATTCATCCGAATCAATAACTTGACGAAACCAAGGCAAAGGTATTTTTGAAATTACCATATTATTTCTTTTTAGAAATCTGACTATACAATCATCGTATACTACTCGCCAACCTGCCTCTTCTAACCAATTAATTGAAGTTTCATCTTCAGCCCCTGGTTGATACCAAATTAATGGTGGAGATTTTAAATTTCTTAATAATAATTCTTTAACAACTTTTTGTGCTCTTTCAGGTGCAAGGAATAAAACAACTAGTTCTAATTTGACACCTTCCTCAAGTCCGGATCTTATCGGAGTGCCAGATACAGTTGCACCTGCATCTCTTGGATGTACAGGAACTACTCTCCATCCTCTTTGGGAAATTTCTCCTACTGCAGTATGTGCAGTTCTTTCCTTATTCAATCCTGCACCTATTACATGAATGCTATTAATCTCTGATATTTTCGAAACTAAACTATCTTCTCCCATCATCCTACTACATCCCCCTCGACAACCATGAAAATGATTTCTACATTATTGTTGGACTTGTAATTACTTACATAGAATTGTTAGTGATTCCGATACAAAATATTTAGACGATAGAAGTAAATAATTTTTACCGGCAACATTATTCATAAAACTAATCAGCAGCAAATATGGAAAAGGGGGCACGACTTTTTACACCGGTATTGTTGATAGGGTGCTCTATTGTATTAGTCGGATTCGCTATTAGAGCATCATTTGGTGTTTTCCAAATACCAATTCAAGAAGAATTTGGTTGGCCAAGATCTGAGTTTAGTTTAGCAATAGCAATACAGAATCTTGCTTGGGGATTTGGTGCTCCTTTTTTCGGAGCATTTGCTGAAAAAATCGGAGATAAAAAAGCAATAATCTTAGGTGCGATATTATACTCACTAGGGCTTGTATTAACAACAGGAGCAAATACACCTATCGAGATACAACTTTATGAAATATTAGTTGGATTTGGAATCGCTGGTACAGGGTTTGGAGTTATCTTAGCTGTAGTTGGAAGAGCTAGTGCGCCGGAACATAGGGCCATGAGTCTAGCAATAGCAACTGCTTCAGGGTCTGCAGGTCAAATTGTAGGTCCAACAGTAGCAATAATATTATTGAAGACAATGACTTGGCAAAATGTTTTCTTAATTTTCGCAATTTCGATATTAGGAATATTACTTTTACTCCCATTTATGCGTTATCCTGAAAGAGCGTCGAAAGAAGAAATCGAAGAGTCTCTGAGTGAAATATTACTGATAGCTTTCAAAGACCCGACATATATGATGATATTCGTAGGATTTTTCTCTTGTGGTTACCAACTTGCATTCATAACTGCACATTTTCCAGCATTGGTTACAGAAATGAGTGCCCCTATCGATCCGGCAGGATGGTGTGGAGATCTAGGTATAGAAACAACGGCAGCACTCGGCGGGATGGCAATATCTGTAATCGGGGCTGCAAATATATTTGGCACATTAATGGCTGGTTGGGCAGGAAAAAGGTTTGGTAAGAAATGGTTACTATCGGGTATATATGCAGGGAGATCAATAGCTGCTGCTTGGTTTATTCTAACGCCAATTACTGCCAACACCGTCCTAATATTCTCTTTCGCAATGGGGTTTTTATGGCTAGCAACTGTGCCATTGACAAGTGGTTTAGTAGCACATATATATGGAATAAAATATATGGCCACATTATACGGAATTGTATTCTTTTCACACCAATTGGGAAGCTTTGTTGGAGTATACCTTGGCGGAGTTCTGTATGACATGTATGGAAGTTATACAACTGTCTGGTGGATTGGTATCGCAGTAGGAGTATTTTCTTCATTGATTCATTTACCTGTAAGGGAAGAACCAAGAGTCAATATTGTTAGTAATGAGTAATCTCATGATTTATCGCATAACCAATGACTTAATTCCTCACGTCTGATTTTTGCCTCGTGGCCTGAATCAACAGGAAATTCCTCACTGTATAATGTGAATGAAAAATCAATATCATCCCCCAATAATTCACATAAGATAGGAATTGATTGAATTAGTTTGTCCTGAAGAATATTCCAATTCGCCCCATTATCCTCAACAATAATAGATGCTTGAATATTATTAGGACCATTTACTAAAGCTGTACGGATACCAAACATTGAATCTAAAACTGGTTCAATTTGTTTAGGGTACAATGTTATGCCATTAGATAATTCAACTCTGTGTTTTTTTCTTCCAACCAGCCAAATTCTATTTTCATCATCTGTATATCCAAGATCTCCGGTTCTATGCCAGATGCTACCATCATTTTCGTCTAAAGCCCATGTTAGAGGCCCCCCGAATAATTCCTCATCATCACCTACTAATCGAGTATAAACAACAGATCCACTGACAGATATTTCCCCTATACTATCGCCAGATACATCTACGGCAGAAGAATTATCTAAGTCTCCGAATAATTCTTTGAATGTAAGAATTCTAATTCTAACTCCCTTAACTGCTGTCCCTAAACAGATACCTTTACCTGATTTAGTTTCAAACTCAGTTTGAAAGATATGCTTAGCCTGATTTTGGCAAAGAGGAAATCCTTCAGTAGCACCATAAACAAGATGAAAACCACCATTTTTTGGACGATTAGGAGATAAATGAGGTTCTATATTCCTAACAACTTCTGAGGGTACTGATTCACCGCCGACGTACAATCTTTCCAGAGTAGGAATCTTGGTTTCACTAATATTTTCAAGATAATTAGAAAGATTAATTGCTGAAGGAGGTGATAGGAAACATGCACTAATAGACCACTTATTTATTGCCTCAACTATCTCTTCCCCTGTAGTCTTTTTTGGTTTGTTTGTATGAAGTATTGATGTCATTCCAATTAAAGGGTGGGTGATTAAAGTTCCAGAGCGTCCAAAAAATATGTCATCACTACTAATCCCCTCAGATTCTAAGATTTTAATGTGTGAATGGAGCATGGCATGATTGTAAATTACACCTTTAGCGGGGCCAGTAGATCCAGTAGTATATTTTACAAATACTGATTCTCCTAACCAATCGATATCGGAATCGATAATATACTCCGAATTATTATTCGGGTCAGAATAATAAGATTTTATTTCACTCATGGGCAAAATCTTTTGAGATGAGTTTCGTAATCTAAGAAACCAACTAAGGAATAAAATTTTACGACTACCAATCAAAGCATTAATCTTAGCACGACTTATTATCAATCTCAATTGTTTTCTCCCATTACGACTCTTGATATCTAAATTAGGTGGGAATAAGGGTATTACCCCGAGCTTAAACATCCCATAAATCAGAATAATAAAATCAATGCTAGGCCTAACCATCACTAGAGTTTTCATACCTCTTCTAAATCCTTTATTTTCGAGATAAAATGCGACTCTACTACTTTTCTGATCTAATTCTTTGAATGATATTTCTTCATATTGCTTTGAATTGTTAAGTCGGAAAGCAAATGCGACCTTATCGGGATGGGATATAACTCTCTCAGAAAGAAGTGATAAAATATTCATACTTCACCTTTATGTTATTTTAATTAAGAAGGATTCTCAACTAGAAAATCTATGTAATCCAAAACATCTTGGAACTTTTC
>Ga0208277_1000606_pt1 | contig 20955 bp, 18 predicted proteins | sample ETNtaG_5_FD_185782 | JGI IMG/M metagenome (GOLD analysis project Ga0208277, IMG submission 185782) | Marine microbial and viral communities from oxygen minimum zone, Eastern Pacific Ocean - ETNP201406SV205 (SPAdes) (version 2) | ecosystem: Environmental > Aquatic > Marine > Oceanic ...
ATAAATTCTTGAACAATAACATCAGAAGATAGATTTACAAGGTACTTCTCTAAATGTATAGCAAAGTTTTTATGTCCATCAGAACCTGGATTTCTGGGACCAAAACTACATTGATCTAGTAAGTACTGAAATGCTCTATTTTGATCAAAAACTGGAATATTAATACCAGAATTATCTTGAGCACATCCTGCAAAAAAAAGTACTAATAATATTAATCTATTCATTGCCCCTAATTGCTATATTTAAATTAACTCCAAAATCTCTGTCAATTCTTTTACCAGTTAATCGAGTATCATTTTCTCTATATTCATAAAATAAGCTTCCTGAAATATCATTAGTTAATGCATAGCTAACTCTTAGGACGCCTTTGCGAGTATTTGAAAAATTTTGCTCAACAAAATTAATTTTATCTTTAGAGCCTTCCTCTATTTTTTTAGAAAAATCCATATTAAATGTTATATTAAAATTATTTTTTAAATTTATCTTTCTTTCTGTAAAGGGTAACGTAAAACGAATTCCTCTGGAGAAATTGTAAGAAATTGTAGTAAGTATACTGTTGTCTGAAATGTATGTCAATCCATTTGCAACTTCATCTAAAGTGTGAGTTATATTGCTTCTAATATTTGTTGAAATTCCATTTTTAAATGTAGTGCTAATTCCTAGCAACGGCGAAAATGATCTTGTGGTTCTTGAGAATTGAAGGTAATCACTAAAATCATCCTCAAAAGATGAAATATCTAATAACTTAATTCCTGAAATGCTTTCATCATTAAATTTCCATGATAAATTTTGTTTTCCAGAAAAAGCATGCTCTAATGATATGGCGCTTACATACGGTCTTACTAGGCCAATTTTTTCAAGACCTCCAATTCTAATAGTCCAATTTGAAAAAGGAAATCCTTCCGACATATAATCTCCAAATGCAATGTAGTCCCTATTAATTGAACGAATATCAATGTTATAACCATTAATGCTCGATGATATACTCTCATTAAATGAAAAGACTACAGAGGTTCTCGGATTAAATCTAACTCCTGTCCTCGCTGTAAATGATTTTTTGAAATCTATATTTCCAGTATTAAATCCTACTTCAGGTATAGATGTTAATTCGAGATCTTCATTAAACCCTAATCGATAAGCCAAAGGAATTTGGTCATTTATTCCATTAGATTTTCTGTTTGTTATATTAGTTATACTAATAGACAATGGATCAATTTTTTTGGATTCAGAATATATTTTTTCAATAACTAGATTACTTCTTAAAGTTTTTTTCTTTTTGGTTAAACTTTCATTATCTGCTTTATCTTTATTTTCCTCTTCAGATTCTAAACTCTTTAAACCGCGAGATCTTGATCTGGTAGACGATTTATTTGATTGTTTTTTTTCAGCTGGTGTATAAAAAATTTCAATAACTTCAGTTGGAGATAATGAAAAATTTACTCCAGTATTTCTTGACAAATTTATAGTTGCTGCGTCTACAACGCTATTTAAGGGTTTATTCCATGAATAATTTGAATTATATGTAAAAGTTGGTTTAAACCATTCAATCCATTGTGGATTAAATGTGTATGCGAAATTTTCGGTTGAACTTGTAAGCTTTCCAACTTTTAATTCACTTAATACTTTATCTCTATAATCTGACATATCACTTCGAATATTTTTATTATATGATAGCTGCGAATTATCAAAAACCTTATAATTCACAACAAATCTTCTATCTAAACCCAATGTAAAGTCTTCTACTAAGTCACTATTTCTTCTAGCAACCTTTTCTGTTAAATTTCTATTAACTTTCATTCCTGTGGAAAAAGTTGTTGGAGTATAAAAAAATCGAGTTTCACTTAGCTTTGGTCCAATTATTGGTACATTTTTTGTCCATTTAAATGCTTCTATATAATTATCAGATGGAAAGCGTAAATTGTAATCAACATTGGTGTTAATTCTGCTAATGTCAACTTGCTCCATTATAACATCTGATTTATTCTGTGAAGAAATATTAAACCCTGCACTCAAATTATCAATAGAGTATTTAATGATTGGATTTTCAGATTTAATATTCTTTGATATTCTACCGCCAATGCTAATAGTTGAAGACTTGACTAAAATAGAATCTGGAGCTGAATCATTTGTTCTAATATCTGTTCCAGGGAAAAATTTTGGTGCATTATTAATCATATTATAATTCATATTTATTGGGAATGTGATACCAAGCCTGCTAGGGAAAAAATTTCCTAATTGTATATTATTATTAAATGTAAAATTCTCAACAGATTGGTTAGTTCCTATTCTTTCTTGCAACACATGAAAATCAGCATCTTTCCTGCTGTAAGAAACAGTAGCTTCGCTCAAATCAGATAGATTAAACTTTGACTTTAAACGAATTGCAGTTCCTGTTTCTTTTTTTACTCCGCTAAGTCTAAGCTCATCAAGCCATACTTCCCCAGTAATAGGATGATTAGATTCATTTTCGATTCCTACAATAAAATATTGTAACCTTGAAAGTGAAGGGTTCCCTACGATTTCAATATTTTCATACACTTCATTAAATTCGTCAATAAAACTATATTCTTTATAATTAATTGAATCAGTAAAAGCATCATTAGGATTTATTAATTTAATTGATTCAAGGGTCTTATTTTTTAAACTTGTTAGCCAATTTAAATCTAAATCAATCTCATTTCTATTTAGCTCTTCATCCCAGGTATCATAAACTGGCTTAGTTAGTTTATAATATTCATCACCATTACCAAATTTTATAAAAAATTTCAAATCAGTTTCTTCAGATGATGCAAAATCACTATTTCCATAAATAAACATTTTCATTCTATCATACATTAGAAAACTTTGACCTTTTTTTTGGTCCATAGCTAAGATTTTTTTAGCTGCTCCCTTATAATTTGAATCTAAATTATTAAATTTTAGCACCAAGGATTGTTCTTTAGATCTTATGTCGCTAACTTGATCATATTCACCAAATACTCCTTTTGGAGGTATATAATCAGGGTTATCTTCATCGTTTACGACAGAAACGATAAACGTGCTATCTTGAACAGCATATGCATCTTCAGTTAAAATTGAAGTACCCAACTCTTGCCAAGAATTTCCTACTAATTCCATCTTTGCAATCTCTAGTTGACTTGATTCACTTACTCCAGAAACAACAAGTCTTACATATTTTATCTCACTTAATGTAACATCTTGAATTTTATCAAAATGACTTAAAGGTATTCGCACAAGCTTCCAACCAGTTTTGGTCCCATTTATTTCTGAAAAACCTTCTACATAAGTGCTGTCATTAAGTGAAATAGTTTTAGTAAAATAGTCATTATTTCTATCTAAAAAACCAGACTGATCCAAATCTTCTGTATCAGGATACTTTCCTCCAGCTTGTATTCTTTCGCCACTTCCATTTCCTTCAGTACCATTAATCTTGCTATAATCTAAACTACCTTCAATATAGTCCCAATCGTCTCCATTTGGATCACTTGAATCAATATCGTCGGATGTGTTAATTAGTTCAGTTTCTCCGCTCGAAAGGAACTGTAAGTAAGTTGAACCATTAACATCTAAACAGCCGCCAAATCCATTCTCATAAGAACTAAAGCATCCATCTAAACCTGTGTCCTCATTATCTTCAAGGAAACCATTTCCTAAAGTAAATCCAGCTTCCGCAAGATCTTCGGTATTCAAAGAACCATCTCCATTGTAATCTTCGCTTATACTTCCTAAATCAATTGTCAAATCACCTTGATCACCTCTTAACCATATTTCAAAAAATCTACTTCTTGTTTGATCATAATCTCCAATAAACATAGGGGTTGTAATTCCTGCCCAAAGGGAGTCAGAATCAATAGATGCTTGAAAATCTTGGGGTTCATATTTTAATACTAAAACATCTGTAGTTAAATTTTGCGCTCTTTGAGAAGTAGAAACATTAGGCCATATATTGTTAGTTAAAACTTGAGAATATGGATTGTACCAATACATTTTCATTCTATTCATTTGACTATAATCTTCATTAGAAATTGGATCTAGTGGAGCTGAAGAAATATTCCAGAACCTTTTTAAAATAGATGGGTTAGTTACTCTTTTAGAGCCTTCAAAATCATCAATGAAAGCTACTCCATTACTGTCTCCAGTTCTTGAATTAGAAATTGAATTTGGATTAGGTAAAACTTGAGCAATTTCACCCTCAATAGAGAAAGTTGATATTTTATTTGCATTAAAAAAATTAAACTGATTTATTTTGGTTGATAGATTTTCTAAGTCTCTTTCATATCTACCATTTATATCCCATATTAAATTTTGAATAGGTTCATAGCCAACTTCTACTTTTTCATTCACGATATCTTGGTTATAATAAAGAGCGGTTAACCCTAAAAATGATTTTTCATTAAAATCTATTTGAGCTCTTGAACCAGCCATAATTTTTCTATCAAATGAAACTAGTTCATGCTTATCATAGCTTATTTCTAAATTACTATTTGGATCAATATCTCCAGTAAGAACAATCATTCCTGAGAAATAATCAATTTGGTAATCTTGACCTCTTTTAAGTTTTTCACCGTTTGAATAAATCTCTTCACTACCTTCAACCAAAGTAAAGCCTAAATTTATTGAAGACTTAGGGTTGGTATAATTAGCATTAATTGTAAATCGTGAATCTCCGGTATATTCAGTCCTGTTTGAAGATGTATACATTTTACCTTCTTGCAAAAAAGAAAGTAATTCACTGTTTATATTCCCACCTGAAATTTGTTCGTTTGATACAAATGGTAGTAGTGCTGGTAAATGAATTTCACCTGTTACAAGATTTATAATATTTGGATTGTTATAATCAACCAATTCATCTGGAACTGCTGCACCAGTCTGATTAAAGTTGTCAAGCCCAAATAGATTTAAAAATGTCCTTCCATTATCCGTTCTATCGCTTATTGGTGTTGAAAAATTATCTATAATTTGTACTTCAAGTCCTTCTGACTCTATATTTGTAGCGCCCATTGAATAAACATTTTTAAACATTAAATCCCATACCGGATGATTTGGATGCGAAGATTGCGCTTTAATCATTTTCAATGATAGACTTGAATTGTTATCTGATATATCTTCACCAATTTGAACAATTAATTCGCCGGTTGTTCTGTCAACAATTTTATAGTGTGCCGCAATTATTTCATTTTGTAATGTATTCTTCATTCTAATAAACCCAAGATCTTCATTTATAGTATAATCTGAACCTCTATTTAGTCTTATGAATGTCCCTTCTTTCCTTTTGTCTGAAAAAAAAGTTGTATTGTTTGGATCGATATGTGCTACACCAATATCTGCTTTTGGGTTATTTGAAGCATCAATCTTATATAGCTCAAAATCTCTGATAACAACATTACCTATGCTGTGTAGGCCATCTTCCAAAGGATAGTATGAAGGAATATTTACAGTAAACCCACTTTCCTCAATAGTTTGATTTGAACCATTTCGAAACCATTCATGAACGAAGAAATATAAATTTTTTCTATATTCATAATCTTGGATAGTGTTAATCTTTAACTCTGAATTACCCTTGTACTTTTGAGACTGTTTTTTTGTTTTTTCTATTGAAGCAATGCTTGTAATATTTATTGGTCCCAACTTGGATAAAGCTTTAACTCCAAAAAGCCCCTTATTTTGTCCTGAAAAAGTAACAAACTCAGTAGATGGCAATGATAAAGATATATTACCTAATTCTAATTTTTGTAAGATATCATCTTCATCTCCCCTGTAATCTATTCTTATTGTATTTTCCCAATCAAAGTCTCTTTCTGAATTTTGATCAAGAGAAACAGTGATTCTATCGCCGACTTTTCCCTGGACCATAAGTTGTTGTTTCTGATCAAATTTAAAGTTTCTTTGCTCTTGTTCTTTAAAGGATGACCTAACAAGTTCTTGGTCTTGATTGACAAGCTTACCAGTTAATTGAATATTTCCCTGAACTCTCAACGATGCTTTACCTAATGTACCAAGATCTATCTCTGCAATTTTCCTAAATCTACCTGATTTTTTACTTGCTGTTGTATCTGAAGAGGACAACATAAATGGTTGAGAAAAATTAAATTGCTGATTCGCTAAATAAAGCTGTTTGATATAATCATCAAAAGATGAAATAAAGGGAAGGCTTGTTGAATTATTGTAAAAATTTTGTTTAATTCTAATTTGACTAAATTCTCTATCAACTTTTAATTCATAATTAAAATATTTTTTGTCAAAAGAAAAAATCCCAATTGGATAATTGGTTATATTATTTAGAGAATAATTAATCTTTTTCTTGCTCTTAAAAGGATCAAAAATAATATCACTTACTGGTGAGTTAGTAAACGATATACTCATAAATAATATAAAAGATATAATCTTTTTCATTTATATATATCTCTAATCTTAGAAACAAAATTTTTTATAGCTATACCTCTGTGGCTTATGTCATTCTTTTGAACTGGATTCATTTGCGCTAAAGACATATTAAATTCTGTCGAATGAAAAATAGGGTCATAGCCAAACCCTTTATTGCCTACTTTACTTTCCAATATCTTTCCTTCACAAATACCTTCAACAAAAAAATCATTATTCCCATCAACATAAGAAATTACTGTTCTAAATCTTGCGGTTCGCATTCTTTGATCAACGCCCTTTAAATTTTTTAATAGTTTTTGCATATTTTGCTCAGAAGTTGCATTCTCTCCTGCATATCTAGCTGTATATAATCCTGGCTCTTTATTCAAATAATCTACCTCTAAAATTGTATCATCTGCAATTGACGCTATACCAGTATAGTTAAATGAGGTTCTTGATTTTATAAACGAATTTTCTTCTATAGTTGTTCCATCTTCAATAATTTCTTCTATCTCAGGGAAATCAATAAGAGATAATATAGTATGGAAAAGTGGTTTAATGTTTGTTGATATTTCCGATACTTTATTTTTATTAGAAGAAGCAATAACAATTTTTTTCATTTCTTAAACTAATAAATATTTATGTGTTTTTTAAATAACTAATATTGTGTAGTTTTTCACGCATTTTTGCTGGCTCTGTAGCTCAGTTGGTAGAGCAGAGGACTGAAAATCCTTGTGTCGGCGGTTCAATTCCGTCCAGAGCCACATTCGGTTATGAATTTCAACAAAAAAAATATACTACTACTCGTTGCAGTTTTGCTAATTACTTTTTTGGGTTCATTTTTAAGACAGCCTAAAATTTACTTTTTTTCAAAAGAACAATTTGTTCCAAGCGATATGGAAACAGTCTTTGAATTTTTTTCTAGACCAGAGAACTTGGAAAAAATTACTCCCTCTTCAATGGGATTTAACATTATTACTCCAAAACCAATTGAAATGAAGGATGGCGCAATAATTGACTATACTGTAAAAATTTTGGGCGTTCCTGTACGCTGGAGAACTATGATTACTAGCTATAAAAAAAATGAATTTTTTGTTGATGAACAATTAAAAGGGCCATACACCTACTGGCATCACAAACACACGTTTAAACAAGTTGAAGGAGGGGTATTAATCATTGATGAAATTACCTATGCACTTCCAATCCAAGCGTTTAGAAAAATTGTTCATCCTTTAATTATTAAACCACAATTAAATAAAATCTTTGACTTTAGGTTTCAAATTATTAAAGATAAATTTAATTAATGATAAACTTTATACTGTCCAAGTCTAACATAATGATAAATTATGTAGGTTTTACAATTGTTTGGTTTTCTTGCGTCTATAGTGGAGCAAAAGGTGATCCAATGATTGCACTTATTCCAACGTTCATTTTTTTATTTTTGCACTTTCTAATTGTTACAAATCATTTAAAAGAAGAAATTCAATTAATATTTATTTCGGTTATTTTTGGATCATTGGTTGATTCTAGCTTCTCATTATTTGGTATAGTTCAATATAACGGAACATTAGAATTCGCTCCCAACTTAGCTCCTTTATGGATTATTTGCATGTGGGCAGGGTTTGCTGCTCAAATTAACCATGCAATGCAGTTCCTAATTGGCAGGTATTATTTGATTGGTTTTTATGGATTGCTTGCACCGTTAGCATATCTAGCTGGAGAAGGAGTTGGTGCTGCTCAAGTAACAAATAGTTATTTTGCATATAGCATGATTAGCTTTTCATGGGCAATCAGTTTATTATCCCTTTTTAAAATATCAGAATATTTAATGAACAAATAAAATGAAGCATTATTTTTTATTTATTGCAATTATTTTAAGTGGCTGTGCTTCTAAAAAAGCAATTAACCCTGATGAAATCATAAATATCCCCACTCCTATAAGCTGGGAACTAAATATATCTAACAGCATTCAGGATGAAAGCTGGTGGAAAGAATTTAATGATCCAACTTTAAATGAATTTCTAAATGAATTTATTGACAAAAACATGAGTCTTGAAAAAGCTATGCTTAATACCAGAAAAGCAAAACAGGGCGCAGTTATTGCTTCGGGATCATTATTTCCTTCTATTTCCCTTACAGGATCTGGCTCTGAATCAGAACAAAATACCGCTGGCTTCCCTCCTATGTTTTCAACCCTATTCGGTCAATCATCTCAAGATGTTTCAGTATTTACACAAGAGAATTTTAATTTATCATTAGGCACACAATGGGAAATTGATTTATGGGGTAAATTAAGGCAAGGTAGAGTTGCATCAAAACAACAATACTTAGCTACTCAATATTATGAAGATTATTTAAGGATATCCTTGACTGCTGAAGCTGCAAAACTATATTTTTCAATTATTGAAGCAGAAAAAATATTAAGAAATACCTCACAGAAACTAGCCAATGCAGAAACAATATTTTCACTGTATACTCTACGTTATAATAAAGGTAGTATTTCCATTGAAGCATATCAAAAATCTGAGATTATATTTTATTCTACAAAATCAGATTTTCAAAATAAACAGTTAGCATTAAATGCATTAAAAAGAGAAGCTATGCTTTTAGTTAAAAACTATCCTAACCAAAATTTTGAACATGAAAAAAACTTTCCTAACTCTATCCCAAATTTACCAGCTACTCTTCCTGCGGATATAATCAAAAGAAGGCCAGACTTGATTGTTCAGCAGTATAATTTACTTGCTGCAAAAGCTCTAGATAAGCAGGCTCTTCTTGCACTTTTGCCATCATTTAATCTTATAGGATCATTAGGAGGATCTTCAAATGATTTAAAAGATTTAAACAATAAAAATTTTTCTGTCTGGAGTAAAGGCTTAAATGTTTTTTTACCAGTATTTAATGCTGGAAAACTGATAGCAAACAAAAAAATAGCTAAAACAAATAAAGAAATTGCAATGTTAGATTTTATCAATGCGCTGCTTAATGCATATAAAGAAGTAGAAAATGCAATTGAATCAGATAAGGTTTCAAATGATGCGCTTTTAATTGCTAACTCAAATGCAGCATTAGCCAATAATATATATAACACCACTTTTGAAAAGTTTAAACGGGGTGGTACAAGCTTCGAAGAGGCTATAAATGCTAACAATGCGCTTCACAACAGTCTTGATTTGAAGGCAAGTGTAGAAAAAGTTCGCTTGGAACAGAGAATAAATTTAATTTTGGCCTTAGGTGGAGGATTTAAATACAAAAAATGATCAATAAATTAAAACCAACTTTTATACTATTAGGGGCTGTTTTAGTATCCTATATTCTTTGGCTTTTAGGCCAAGTTCAACCTGATCCAGTTCAGAACCCGCCTGCTCCTGACGTTGTTGTACAAATTTTAACTCCAGAGAATTTTCAAGTAACAATAAATTCTACTGGAACAACAAAACCTTTGACTCAAACAGTGCTGAATGCAGAAGTTGGAGGTGAAGTAGTTTATCGTTCTAAGAAGTTTTCAGAAGGATCGTCGGTTTTATCTGGCGAAATCTTGGCCAAAATTGATGATACTGATTTACAGCTCCAGTATAAAAATGCACTTTTACAGCTAGCAAGTGCAGAGGTTCAATATTCTTTACAAGTTGTAGAGTCCGAAGTTGCAAAAGAAGCATGGGAGAAAATTGGAAAAGGAAAGGCAAGTGATCTAACACTAAAAAAGCCTCAATTAAAACAAGCTGAAGCCTTGATGGAGGTTGCGAAAGCTCAAGTAAATTCTGCTGAGAAAAAACTTAATAAAACTGAAATTGTAGCTCCATATGCTGGAAGAATTCAAAGTGCAAATATAGATATTGGAACAACCATTATTCCTGGACAACCTATTGGAGCAATGTATACTTCAAGTGAAATTGAAGTCACGCTATCCGTTAAAGATAATGATTTACAATTTTTAAGCATCCCAATGGATGGAAGAAAATTAAATCCAAAAGAGCAAGCAAGAGTCAAAATTAGCAGCTTTTATAAGGGGAAAAATCAAAGCTGGGAAGGAAAACTAGAGCGCGTTGATGGAGTGATAGATCCAATTACAAGGATGGTAAATTTAATTGGAGTTTTTAAAAATGATTTTATTGAAACTGATAGGCCTAATTTGCCAATTGGTCTTTTTGTAGAAGCAAAAATTGATGGAATCATATTGAAGAATGTTTTCAGAATTCCAGTTAATGCGATTTCAGAAAATAATGAAGTGTTTATAATTGATAAAAATAATCAACTGCAAAGTAGAAGCATTTTAGTATTAAAAAAATATAATGAATTTGTAATTGCTCAAGAAAATTTAAAAGCTGGTGAAAGACTAGTAATAACGAAACTTTCTACAGCTTCTGACGGAGTCACTGTTAACCCAATTTATCAATAATGCGCGGCATAGTTACTTGGTTTGTAAAGAATAGTGTTCCTGCTAATCTTTTTATGTTTTTCCTTATTGTTGGTGGATTCTTTATATCTTATCCATCAATTAAAGCAGAGTTTTTTCCAGTTCCTGATCCAAAAGCAGTAACTATCGTTGTGCCTTATCCTGGCGCATCAGCATCTGAGGTTGAAGCTTCTATTTCTTCAAAAATTGAAGATAGATTAGAAGGTATTTCTGGAATAAAAAAAATTAATTCAAATTCATTAGAAGGTAGTGGTATTATAGGAATTAGAATTTTTGCAAGCGCAGATTTTGATAACACGCTTGAAGAAATAAAAACTATCGTTGACGGTATCACCACATTCCCAGAAAACAGCGAAAAACCAATCATCAAAAAATTAGAAATTACTGAGAAAGTTCTTGATGTTGTTATTCATGGAGATGTTGATGAGAATGTATTATTAAGTGTTACTAAAAGCATTAATGACGAAATAAAAAATCTAAGTGAAGTATCCTTTACAGAAATTTACGGGAACAGAAATAGAGAAATATCGATCGAAATTTCTGAAAGCAGTCTAGAAAAATATAATTTAACGTTTGATGAAATTGCCTTTGCTATAAACATGGGTTCAATAGACTTACCCGGTGGCATTATTTCAAGCAGTAAAGGCGATTTATTGATTCGGACTGTTGGCCAATCTTATAAAGGTGATGAGTTTGAAAAAATAGTGGTCAGAACTAATGCTAACGGAAGCGCTCTACTCTTAAAAGATATTGCTATTATTAAAGATACTTTTGAAGAAGTAGATAAGTTTTTTATGTGGGATGGCACTAAAGCTATGTTCATTAGTGCTAATCTTGCTGGGAACCAAGATGTTTTAACGGCTGCAAATCAACTACGTAATTTTGTCAAAAATAAAAAAAGTGGTATGCCCGAAAACATTCAAATTGATTATTGGTATGATCAAGCAAGATTTCTCGAAGACAGAATAAATATCTTATACAAAAATTTTGCAATTGGGATGTGCTTAGTGCTCCTTTTATTAACACTGTTTTTGAAGCCATCTGTTGCATTTTGGGTTGCGATGGGAATTCCAATATCCTTTGGTGGAGCTCTAATTCTTCTTCCGATGCTAGGAGTTACAATTAATGTATTATCAACTTTTATGTTTATCGTTGTTCTTGGAATTGTTGTTGACGATGCAATAATTGTTGGAGAAAATGTTTTCAGAAGAAGGATTAGGCTAAATGAAGATAATTTTACCTCAACTATAAAAGGTACTATGGAGGTGATGCTTCCTGTTTTCTTTGGCATTCTAACCACAATAGTTGTTTTTGCGCCTATGCTTGATTTAGCTGGAGACACAGGGCCTATTTGGAGAACTTTTCCTTTAACTGCTATTCCAATTCTAGTTTTTTCACTCATTGAATCAACAACAATTTTGCCTGCTCATTTAAATCACGCGGGAGAATGGTTTAAGTATCGATTTGTGAAATTTGGAAATGTGTTAAAATCTGTTAGAAATTATTTTTCAGAAAAATTGTACACTTTTATTGATAAAAATTGGATTCCTTTAGTAAAAAAATCCATTAAGAATCGCTATCAAACTGTTTCAATATTTGTTGGAATACTTTTTATATCATTTTCATTACTTGCAGGTGGATGGGTCAAATGGCAGTTTTTTCCTGTGCTTGAAGCTGAAGAAATAGCAATTGTAATAGATCTTCCGGAAGGCACATTAATCAGCAAAACAGAAGAAATAACCAGATTGGTTGAAAGCGAAGCTCTAAAACTAAAGAATGAATTAAATTCTGGCAATAATAGAAAAATAATCTCTCATGTTTTAACTACTGTTGGAGATCAATATTTTAGCGCTCAAGAAGCTGAAAGTAGTCCAACTGGACCAACAGCTCAAGCTAGCTCAACACCGCACTTAGGTGAAGTAGTTGTTCTTTTGACTCCCGCTGATAGCAGATGGGGTTTAACTGGCGCCTATGATATTATTAGTATTTTAAGAGATAGAATTGGTATTATACCTGGCGTTGAAAGACTAAATTTTAGTGCAAATATCTTTAGCGCTGGTAAACCAATTCATTTTGAATTTTCAGGAAATAATTTTGAAGATTTAAGTAAAATAGTTAATAATACTAAATCTTTATTAAATAGTTATTCTGGAATATATGATTTAACTGATACTGATAAAATTGGGAAAAATGAGCTTCAAATTGAACTTCTACCAGCAGCCGAATCCTATGGAATAACTACAGCAATGATCGCAAAACAAGTTAGGCAAGCATTCTATGGTGAGGAAGTCCAAAGAATTCAGCGACAAGATGATGATATAAAGGTGATGCTCAAGTTAACTAAAAACGAAAGAGAAAATGCTAGAACCCTTGAAAATTTAAGAATAAGAACAAATAGTGGGATTAAAATTCCACTGTATGCTGTTGCAAATGTGAAAGAAATTCCAGGAAAGTCTGCTATCAAAAGAATTAATGGAAAGAGAGTTGTTGAAGTCACTTCAGATGTAGATATTAGTAAAAATACTTCTTCGATGATTTTATCTTCAATGATTGGACCTGAAGGAAATCCAATTAGAGATTTTAAAAATATTTTAATTAAAGAACCGGGAGTATCTTTTTCGCTTGCTGGAGAAGCAGCTGAGCAAGCAGAACAGCTTCAAGATATATTTGTAAAATTTGGTTTAGCAATTTTTACTATCTATGTTTTGTTGGCAATTCCGCTTCAATCATATTTTAAACCATTAATCATTCTTTCAGCTATTCCATTTGGTATGGTTGGTGCCATCTTGGGTCATTTAATGCTGTTTCAACCAATGTCAGTTCTATCTTTATTAGGGGTAGTAGCTCTATCAGGTGTTGTTGTTAATGACAGCTTGTTATTAGTTGTTTTTGTAAATAGAGCTAAAGAACGAGGAGATAGTACATTAAAAGCAGTAATTGACGCAGTTAGGTCAAGATTTAGACCAGTAATTTTAACATCGCTTACAACTTTTTTAGGGATTGCTCCTTTACTTTTCAATCGATCAACTCAAGTGCTATTCTTGAAACCTATGGCAATTTCATTAGGAATTGGAATTTTATTTGCAACTTTTGTTATTCTTCTCTTGGTGCCTGTATCTTATGTTATTATTGATGACTTTATTAATTTAATATCAGGCAAGAGAAAGAAAAGTATCTAAGCCTCAAACTGAGAATAATTATGATATCCAGATTGTATAGGATCTTCATAGTCAATCTTGACAATAGCTTTCTTAAGAATTCTTTTTAAAATGATTAATCTGTCTTTTTCTGATTGACTTTTCAAAAGCATTTTTTTTGCACGCTTATCAATATCAAGCATAGATGAAATCTCAAAAGCAGCCTTTGGCATATTTATTTGAGCAATTTTAGAAGAAGCTCCCAACTTCATTAATACCTCATAAAGAAAAACGTTAGTTTCTTGAAGTAAAACCTCATCAACAGAATCATCCACATCTTGCCAGGTTTTAACATATGCTTGCTTATAATCTTTTGAATAATTATAACTTTTTACTATGAACCTTTCTACTCCAGTAACAATAATATCATATTCACCCGTACTACCTTCTGCTCCAACAACTTGAGATATTTCAGCAGTACATCCTATAGATAAAGTGTCATTTTTTTTTGAATTTATAATGCCAAATTTTTGATTGTGTTTAAGACAATACTCAATCATTTTTTTATATTTAGATTCAAAAATATGAAGAGGGAGTTTTTCGCCTGGCAACAGTACTAGTGGTAAAGAAAAAATTGGGATTTTATCATTCATTATATTATCAAAATACATATTGTTTTATTAATTTTCACTATCAATCTTTAAATCTAGGAGAAATATGAAGAAAGACACTCTTGATCATGTTGCTATATGCACTGATGATATTGCTAAGTCCGTTGATTGGTACACAAAAAATTTTACATGTGATATACTATATCAAGATACTACTTGGGCAATGCTAGAATTTGAAAATGTGAAATTAGCGCTTGTGCTTCCTGAACAACATCCATTTCACTTTGCAATTCTAAAAAATAATGTTGAAGACTACGGAAAACCGTTACGACATAGGGATGGGTCTGTTTCTGTTTACATTAAAGATATATCAGGTAATAATATTGAAATACTGAGGTACTAATTATGAAAAGAATAATGATTTTTAATACAATTGCAATATTGCTAATTATAATAATATCATACATTTCAACACCGGACAATCAAATGTTATCCAATCATCATTTGCTTACTGGCTTTGGATCTGTTGTTGGGTTTATGGCTTTATTATGGATTCTAAGTTTAATTGCAAAGGACGCCAGTATAGTAGATATTTTCTGGGGTCCTGCATTTATAGTGCTCAGTGCGTCTCTATTAGTAGCAATGAACCAAGTATACTCTGAAAGATCGTTGTTTATTTTATTTTTGGTGTCAGTTTGGGCTTTAAGATTGGCGTCTCATATTGGGTTTAGAAATATTGGTCATGGTGAAGATTTTAGATACGTAGAATGGAGAGAGGAAGGTGGAAAAAATTATTGGTGGTTTAGCTTTTTCAGAGTTTTCTTGCTTCAAGGTGCGCTTTGTACGCTAGTTGGTTTATCTATATACTTTGGCTACTTAAATAACGCTCCTTTATCCTTTATTGAAACTATGGTTTGCTCATCTATCTTTTTTGTTGGATTAGCCTGGGAATCAATAAGTGATTTACAACTTAAATCATTTAAAAATAACCCTAGTAATAAAGGAAAAATATGTAAGGCAGGTTTATGGAAATACTCCAGACACCCTAACTACTTTGGCGACTTACTGGTATGGGTTAGCATTTTTTCTTTTAGCATTTCAAGCCAAAACATTTATTTAATTATGGGTTCTTTTCTAAGTCCATTGATTATGGGTTCAATTTTTTACTATATTACTGGTCCTATTATGGATTTAGCAATGATGCAAAGTAGGCCAGATTATAAAAATTATATGAAAAATAGTAATTCGCTATTTCCGAAATTAAAATAAAAGAGGGGAAATATGTTTAATAAACTGTTATTAACACTATCAATATTCATTTTTATAGCTTGTGGTGGAGGCGGTTCACAAGAATCACAAGTTGTAAATATTGGTTCGCTGGGTTCTGAGATGAAATATGATGTTGAAGAATTCACAGTAAAGGCAGGTTCTAAGGTCAAAATTATACTCAAAAATAATACACCTTTAGACTTCATGGGAGAGATGCAACATAACATTGTTATTTTTAAAGATGAATCAGCTGCTGCGCAAATTATTCAGCTTGCAGAAGGAAATGGCGGAGATCCTTATCCAGATGGAAGAATCATCGCTTATTCTACTCTTGTTGACAAACAAGGAGAGACAACGTTAGAGTTTGATGCTCCAAAAAAGCCAGGTAAATATTTGTATGTTTGCACATATATTGCTCATGCAGGGTCTATGCGCGGCTATATGATTGTTGAATAATTTTAACAAATTAGATACTCTCTTTGACGATTTATAAATTTTATTTATATTATCATTCTAATATTGAGACTAAATCTCAAAAGGGGAAAATATGAGTGAATTTTTAATTATGTTCAGAGAAGTGCTTGAAGGAGTTCTGGTAGTAGGAATTCTTTATACATTTATTGTAAAAACTGGAAGATTACATCTTAAAAAAAGTATTATTAATGGTGTAGTTGCTTCTTTCATTGCTACAGGAGTTTTTGCGGTAATATTCCAAATAGCTTATGGCGGATTTGAAGGGAGACAAGCTGCTTTATTTGAAGGAACAACCATGCTTATTGCAGCACTGCTCCTATCTACAATGATTATTTGGATGGGAAGAAATAAAAATGTTGCTACTAGTCTTGAAAAGGAAGCTTCTGATATTATTGAAAAAGATAAAAATGTCTCGCTAGGTCTTTTTGCTTTAACTTTTTTTGCAATCTTCAGAGAGGGTGTTGAAGTTGTACTGTTCATGTATGCAATTGTAATTCAATCTGATGGACTTTCAATTGGAGGATCTATTTTTGGTTCCATAGCAGCTCTTATGATTGGTTATGCGATTTTTATTCAAGGGAAAAAAGTTCCATTGAAAAAATTCTTTAACGTCACATCTATTCTGTTAATTTTTGTTTGTGCTGGCCTTGTAGCTTATGGGGTGCATGAATTTGAGGAAGCATTTTATACCAAAGATGAAATGAAAAAAATGGAGATATGGAATATTAATGACAATGGTCCTGTTTTTGGATTTAATATTGATGATAATGGAAATCCAAAACCATTGTTTAGCGACAAAGGAGCTGTAGGTCAACTATTTAAAGGATTTTTTGGATATAACGGCAATCCAACATCTACTGAAATTTTGAGTTGGCTGTTTACACTTACATTAGTATCATTTATGTGGAGAAAAGCTGGTCAGCCTGTAAAAGTAGATTAATTGTGAAAAGCAATTAGAGGAAAAATATAATGAACGATAAAACAAAAATTAAAAATGTGATTCAACTTTACGTTGATAGCATGGATGAATCTGATCCAGATAAAGTAAAACAAGCATTTCATAGCAACGCAAAGGTCGTTGGCTATCTTCACGGAGAATTTATGGAGATGTCAGTGGGCGATTTTGCCGGTTTTGTAGAATCTCAACAACCTTCACCAAAAGAAAAGGGTGAAAATGTGGTTTATGAAATTCTTTCATGCGATATAGAAGGTGCAACAGCAGCAATAAAAGTTAGGGATAAATATTTAGGTATAACTTTTGTAGATACTTTGTCTTTTATAAAGGTTGAGAATGAATGGAAAATTTATAATAAATTATTTCACGTTGAGAGCGAATAAAAAATAAGTAGAATTACCATTCTGTTTTTTCAGATTAATATATTTTAAATACTTTTTAAAATATCTTTTAACTCAGAAATAATCATTGCTGTAGCCCCCCAACAGACACAGCTTGAAAAATGAAAAGCAGGTACATTGATATTCATTCCTGCTTTTGAAATTCGTGTTGTTGATAAAATGTCTTCTTTAAGAAGTTCATTGGTACTGATTTCAAATACCTCTTTAACTTCATTTTGATTAATTGTTATTTTGGGATATTGATCAGAAAACCAAACGTAAGCATGAATATTAAAATGTGATACTGGAGTATATAATGTGGATAGATTTCCAACCAAGCGTAACGATGAAATATCTATTCCAATTTCTTCATTTGATTCTCTCAATGAAGCATCTTTCGGTATCTCATCTAAGTCAATAGCGCCACCGGGTAGCGAAATCTGTCCTTTATGATGTTCAACATTTGATGTTCGTTTAGTTAATAAGAAAGAAAGATTTCCATCTTTTTCAAACAATATGATAGCAACGCTAGCCTGCTTAGCATCTGCTGGTGGTATAAAAGCTTTAGATGTAATACTATTGATAGGGATGACAGCCATTTTTTTTTGGCTACTCCATCCAGGGAGTAGAGATTCTTTATCAAGTCTTTTCTTTAATAATGCAATTTTTTTCTCTACTTTCATGACCATGAAATATAAGCACATAATTTGGGATTGGAATGGAACTTTGCTAAACGATTTAACTCTATGTGTTGATATGTTAAATATCTCTTTAAAAAATCGAGGTTTACCTTCGATCAGTGAAGATAAATACAAAAAAAAATTTCTATTTCCGATTAAAACCTTTTATGAATCAATTGGATTTGATTTTTCCAATGAAGATTTTAAGATTGCAAATGAAGAATTTCATGTTGGGTTTGAATCAAACTTTAAGAAGTTAGCTCTTCAGCCTTATGCTATTGAAACAATTTCTTCTTTTAAAAAATTAGGTATCACCCAAAGTATTTTATCTGCTACAATCCAACGAAAACTAGATAATCAAGTTGAATTTTTTGGCATCTCTCACTTAATTGATAATATAGTTGGAATTAGCAATACTCCTTCAGGATATGGAAAAGAATTTGAAGGAAAAGAACTAATAGACAGTGTAAATATATCTTTAAAAGACACAATTATCATTGGAGATAGCATGTTAGACTTTAATGTTTCTAAGGCTCTTGGTATTGATTGTGCGTTAGTCTCGAATGGACATAATAATATTGAAAGACTGCAAGCTACTGGTTCTATGACTTTTTCAGATATTCAATCATTTGCAGATTGGATTCTTGATAAAACTAAGTAGTTAAACCCCCGTCAACGGCAAATAAAGATCCTGTAATAAAATCTGATGCACTTGATGCCAAATACAACGCCATACCTGCAACATCTTCTGGAACACCCATTTTACCTTGAGGAATAGTTTTAACTATTTGATTATAGGTTTCTTCATTTTCCCACAAGGCTTTACTAAAGTCTGTTTTAATTAAACCAGGCGCTAAGGTATTTACTTGAATATTTTTTGACCCCAACTCTTTTGCCAATACCTTGGTAAGCATAACTACCGCAGCTTTGCTAATATTATATACACCAAGCCCTTCCAGGGGTGTTTTAGCTGCTATTGATGCTATGTTTATAATCTTACCACTCTTCTGATTGATCATGGCTTCACTACAGGATTTTACAAAATTAAAATATCCTTTAACGTTCACATCATATATTTTATTCCAATGAGAATCTTCTGAATTTAGTATTGCCCCATAATATGGATTAGCTGCTGCATTATTTACTAAAATATCTACAGTAGAAAATTTTTGAATTGTAAAATCTACAACTGCATTGATTGATTTTGGATCGCTTGTATTGCACTCTATCGCATCAATGTCAAATCCTTTTGATTTAGCTTCTGCAACCGCAGCTTCCAAATTATCTTTTTTTCTGCTACAAATAACAACATTCGCTCCTGCTTTAGCAAAAGTAAACGCTATTGCTTTGCCGATACCTTTGGATCCGCCTGAGATGATTGCACTTTTATTTTTTAAACTTAACATTTATTTCTTTTTTCTTCTTTCAGCCATTGCTTTCCACATCGATTCTGGAAGCTTTGTTAAATCTGAAAATTCTCCTGCGCCAGCAAGCCATTCACCGCCATCTATTGTAATTACTTCTCCATTTATGTAAGCAGAACCATCGCTCATTAAGTATGATGCCAAGTTTTCTAGCTCATGCCTTTCCCCAAACCTCTTCATTGGAATTTTATTTTTCATGTTATCTTCAAAGTCATCAAAGCCGGGAGGCATTAGTCTTGACCATGCACCTTTTGTCGGAAAAGGTCCAGGAGCAATTGCATTAAATCTTATATTATGTCTCCCCCATTCGACAGCTAATGACCTTGTCATAGCCAAAACACCTGCTTTTGCTGCTGCTGATGGTACAACAAAGGGCGACCCTGTCCATGCATAAGTAGTAACAATGCTCAAAATATTTCCACTCTTATTTTTAATCATCTCTTTTCCAATAACACTTGTACAATTCCAAGTACCCATCAAAACAATATCTATTACAGCTTTAAAAGCATTTTGACTAAGCATTTCTGTTGGAGAAATAAAATTACCTGCTGCATTATTTAATAACGCATCAACCTTGCCAAACTTATCAATAGCCTGTTTAGACATTAATTCTACATCTTCAATTTTTCTTACATCTCCTGGGCACGTTAAAACATTTATGCCACTTTGCGAAAATTCATTTGCTGTTTCTTCGAGAACTTCATTTCTTCTTCCGCTAATAACTAGGTTTGCGCCTAGCTCCCCAAATCTTCGAGCCATGCTTTTACCTAAGCCTGTACCCCCACCAGTAATAATGATTGTTTTGTTTTCTAAAAGATTATCTTTGAACATTTGCTTCTCCCTATTTTTTATTGTAAAGCATCTAAATTATTTTTAATAGTTTCTGTTTTTTCTTTTAAGGGATCTAAAACAGAATCCCCAATTACATCCGTTATTTTTTCTTCACTATTTTCAAGCTGTGTTCTTATTTCCTCCATATTTGGCAATGGTTGGTTTGTAAAAAATAGGTAAGCACAATAAATAATAAATAATGTAATCCCAATAGTGACTAGCTTGAAAAGTTTTTTTATTACACTATATGCAATCATTGTTAATAAGACAATTGTTACAGCTAAATAAGCTGGGTTATCTGAAATGCTATTTAATAGATTTTCTAACATTATATCAATTTATACATTACATTTCTACTTTACAAAGATGAAACATAAATCAACAAAAAACGTTAATAATAATGTGATTAAAAAA
>Ga0208277_1000607_pt1 | contig 20954 bp, 18 predicted proteins | sample ETNtaG_5_FD_185782 | JGI IMG/M metagenome (GOLD analysis project Ga0208277, IMG submission 185782) | Marine microbial and viral communities from oxygen minimum zone, Eastern Pacific Ocean - ETNP201406SV205 (SPAdes) (version 2) | ecosystem: Environmental > Aquatic > Marine > Oceanic ...
AAAAACACTGTAGTCTTGAGCTTGAAAATTTAATTACGCACTAATAAATCCATCTATTGGCTTGCAAACCACCAAACCAATATCTTCTTCAACATTTACATCCCAAACCATACTAAGCATAATATACTCTCCTGTTTTTCCATGCTTCCAACGCTGTATTGTGCAATACCTGGTTAAAGAAATTATAGTCGATTCTTTTAAGTTTTGTTCGATCTTTTTAACCCCCTTAAGATCGTCAGGATGTATTAAATCCTCACCGTCATATCGTGCCCCTTTTAACTGAGATGATTTATACCCCATTACACTTTCCCATTTCCCATCTAAATCCGTTATAATTCCATCTGACATTCTCCCAGATATATATAAAGTATCTGTTGTTAAGCGATCAAAAACACCCCCTTGGTGTTTTTTTAATGGTTTATTTTTTCTTTTTTCTTTTAATCCACGAAGTTCATCTTTTAGGGAAATATTTTCACGCATAAGATAATTTATAACAGACTGCAATTCTTCAGGAGAATTTTCTTTTTCAGATAAGCCCCCTGTATTGATACTAACGGGAACACTTTTTGTGTTTTCTTGAGAAAGTTTTAATAAATGTTTAGGTGGAATTTGGTTTTTGGCAATCCAAATACTGAGAGCTTGTGGTGTTACACCAAAGTATTCAGCAACATCTCTCTTGTGCCTAAATCTATATTTATCCATCACTTTGTTTATTGTTTCTAATGCAGTTTCCACAGTACCCCTCCGAACAAATTTACTTTACTTTTTTTTAATTATAGCTTAAGTTAAATTAAGATAAATTAAAAAATATCGCAACAATAATAACAAGCGATTAAAAAGTAAATAAATTTGAAATGTTTTTTTTAAATTGGAGAAAAAATGAATTTTAAAACCATCTATTTAAGTGTTTTTTTGTTTTCTTGGTTGTTTCCTCAAAGTGGTTCAATATTACCAGGACAAAAATCAGCGATCTCTTCTTTAGCAGTTTCTGCTGGTTTTTCAACCGAGCATTTAAATAGCTATCTACTTCAAAGCTATGGAGTTGGATTAACAGACCTTACCCGAACCCAGGGCGCCGAAGTTATAAAGGCTTTTCAAGCTGGCAATGTTTCTAAGCCTAAATTAAAACAAAAAGAAACTAAAAAAACATCTGCTTCTTTTATAGAACCGGGTATGAAAAAACAATTTCACTTTCGTGATGGCTCGGTTCGAGTTGGAGAAGTTATATCTGTAAAGGATAATCTAGCGATACTAAAAACAAGCAGCGGCAACTTTACAATTCCCAAAAATGAGTTCTTGGATGAAACGGCAGAAATTAAAAATAAAAAAGGGGAACTGTTTAATGGCGTTGTACTTGGCGAGACAGAAGAGGAGTTTGTTCTTCGAACTCAATATGGAGACGCGGTTATTCAAAAAAGAGATATATCTAGTATGAAAAGGTATTATGGCGGGGTATTAGATAAACAAACAGAAAACAAAAAACAATTTTACCAAGGTAAAGATGAATTAATGAACATCTTTTTAGATCCAACAGCCTTTCCTCTAGCGGCTAACACTTTTTATGTAAGTGGCCTATCTATTGGATATGGTCTAACGGATAAATTTATGATGACCTCACTTTTTGGTTCTAATTTTTCTAGAGATCTTAACCTTCATGCCAAAATGCGTTTTTATCATAAAAAAAATGCAAGTAAAGAGGTTGCAGCCTCATGGGGAGCGGGCATACACAGGGCATATCCCTCTACCGGAATCACAGGTAAATATTCGCATGCTATAAACATCTCTCAATACGTTGGTAATGATACCGTACCAACGGTTCTTGGATCTCTGAACGAAATGGATGGAGAAGATGGCGTACCCAGTCTTGGAGTAAAAGACATAACCAAGAATGAAGGACGACATCTCTATGCACAGGCATACATAGTCTTTTCCTCAAGAAGAACAAACCCATCAGGTAGGGGTAAGGTTGGTTGGTCTGCTGGAGCAAAGATTTCCAATGCTTTTATGAAAAGAGGTGATCTTATTGAATCTGACTATAGACCAGAAGGCGGTCCTCTGTATCTTATTTCTTGGAACGATGAACCAAAATATCAAATTCCTTATAGAATATGGGCCGGTCTAGAGTATGATCTAAGAAGAGATCTTAAGTTTTTAGCTCTTGCCTGGATTGACAACGGATATAAAACAATGGACTTTGGTCCAACCTGGAATGATTATATTGGCAGCGATGGCACGGCAGCATTTTCTATCGATTCCCCGAGAGGTACTCCCAGCCTTATTGATTTTGACTTTGGGATGCAGTATGCTGTAAGCGAGACCTTTCGTTTTGGTATTCATTTTCAGCAACCCTATCTAGACTTTTACTGGGAATTTTTCGAATTTTAATTCTGGTCACTATTCATGAAAATTAAAACAAAGATTGTTTTGGCCGTCCTGGTAATTCAATGTGTTTTTAGTCAAGCCAACACAGAATCAGAGCAGGTGCGGAGTATAAGGTTAGAAAACTTTATAAATAACTATAAAGGCAAAACCATTCGATTTAAAAATGAAAACTCAAGGTTTATTGAGGGGGTTTTAATGGAAATAACCGATACAGATTTCGTACTGTCAATAAATAATTCTGCGACTTTTTATAGCCATAAAAACATTGATTTTGTTTACCTCCCTCCCGTTGCTGATGATTTTTATATAACAGCGGGAGTTGCTCTTTTGGGTGGAGTTGCAAGTTATGTAACAACAATTATAGCACACCCAAACCCAAGCAACAGTGCAACTGGAGGCTTTGCAACCTTGGGAACTGTCCTTGGTTTTGTCATTGGAAAAAAGGCCTTTTATAAACAACAGAAAATTGACATCTCTGGAAGGCTACGTGGCTAAAAAAACTATTTTTTTCTTATTATTGGCAACATCTTCACCAATGGGACAAGAGATGATACAGGTAAAACTAAAAAACGGAAAAACCATAGACGGTGAATTTATTGGTACCTACATGGAACATATTCATCTTCTAATAGGTAAAAACATTAATTATTTTAAATGTGATGATATTCAATCTGTAACAGAACCTGGCTACATTAACGTTTTTGAATATGATTGTAACAAAAACACGGTTACTGCAGACATCCTTTTTCCACCCCAACTTAATCCAATGACTGGAGAGTGGGAAGCAGTCATACCCGATCTTTTTGACCCTAAAAAAAGAAAGCTCTTAGCAAAAAAAGAAATAGAAAAATTAACAGTAGTAGAAAGGCCTTCTTCAGAAGACAAATCCGGTCAGGAAAACCCAACAGAAAAACCCAACTTCAAAACTAAAAACATTCTAGAAAAACAAATAGAAAAAACTAAAAAGAACCTTCAGGAAGTGGTTAATACAAAAACAAAGTCTACTATGTCTAGTGTCTTTTATAAAGATGGTGAGGAAGAAACCTATCAAGATAAAATCAAAGCAAATCAAGACCCTCTTTTTTTACCAGCAGCAACTAGTGATACACCAACGTCCAATCTTTCTGAAGATGAATTACGTAGATTTATAAAAAGCGAAGTTCGTAAAGAAATACGAAAAACTCTCCCCTATGAGGTTAGAAGACACAAAGAACAAAATCAAAACAAACTTTTCCAAAATATTCTTCTTGGGTGTGGGGCATGGTTTCTTTTTATGATTATGCTTTCTTAAAAGTGAAAACTTCCCCTCTTATACTTGTTTTACTTTTAACCTTTGGATGTCATAATAATTCTCACTTAAGAACTCAGAAAATTCTTGAAAAAAAAGAATCAGTGATATCCGTTAGCGGTGTATTACCTATTGGCGGGATAGATGATGGGTATAATATTGATGACGAGAATGGTATATTGGGCATGCGGGGAGAACTATCCTATATTAAAGGATTTAGTAATTACGAATTAGGTCCCTACGCAGGATTTGGGTCAAGTGATTTCGATGATTTTGGATTTATTTTAGGTTTTGATTATAAAAGTTATTTAAATATTCATTCCAATTATCCTGCAAAAGTTGGAGCACAATTTGAATTAAACTTTTCAGAATATGGACAAATATTTCATATAAAACCTAGCCTGATTACTGTAACTAACCAGCAAAAAGCAGGTTATTTTGGCATTCATGGATTGCTTTATAATGGAAGTTTAAAACTTTGGAATCCATCGCCTTATAATTATTCTAGCTTGGGATTTGGATTTACAATAGGAACAGAATACATATCATCTAAATTATCGATCCAGGCACAGACTGATTTGTCTATCGTCAATAATGCATTTCGAATTGAAGGAGGTTCTAACTTTTTGTACTATGATGATTATAATTATGATCCAGGAGATAATTATTATTTACTTGTTGGTTTGAGCGCTGGGGTAAATTTTTTTAATGCTCCTGAAGTTGGGAATAAATTATTTGATCCAATGCCAGTTCCTAATTACAAAAAGGTTAAAACAAAGGATATTCACTATGATCCAAATACTGGAGAGGCCGTATCCCCAGGTGCAACCAAATTTGATCCAAATACCGGTGAATTACTATCTTCTCATACCGAAATTTTTGACCCAAATACTGGAGAAAAAATAATTAAACACCATGCTGAAAAATCATATAACGAAGAAGACAAGTTCACAGAAAGAAAAATTGTTGATTTAGCAAAAAAAAATGCGCAAGAAAAACATATTGGTGCTCTTTGGTCTGTTTTTGGACTAACAGGTGTTCCCTCTAGTGCCTTTGGGAGTGTTATTGGTTTGTTTACTCTTGGTGAGTTTAGCGATGGGGTTTTAGCTTTTCCCGGCTTTATCCTAGGCGGGATGTTTGGTGCAACTCTTCCCTCTATACTAGCAAAAGGATCCTCTAAAATAGCAAGTGTGACATATCCTCCCGAAATAAAAACAAAAGAAGAAGAAATGAAATATAAAAAAACCTACAAGTCAGAAGTTGGTGTTTTACGCCAAAAATCAACAGCCACCGGTACCTTGGGAGGGTTCGCTGCTTTTGCTGGGTTTATATTGCTGTTGGTCATGGGGTAACTATGTCAAATAGCTAAAACGAACTCTGGTATTTTTGTTTGAATAGGTTTGTTGCTTCTAGTATATTTATATGATGCTCTTACGATTTAAGTTAATGAAAATAGATACCTAAATCACCTTGCACACAAATTACTTATAATATTTAAAGAAAAGAGATAAATGGCTGAAGAAACAAACGGGCGAGGAACATCAATCCCTCGCGGATACCAACAAGAAGATACAGAGGCAAGAAAGTCTTGGGTTAAAGAATATTCTGGTGTAGAGATTGATGACACACTAGAAGATAAAGCAGAAGACCTTCAAGGAATTATTGAAAACCACGTTGGTTTTATGAAGGTTCCTATGGCCGTAGTTGGCCCAATGATTATTGATGGAAAATACGCAAAGGGAGAATTTTGCGTTCCGGTTTGTACTCTTGAGGGCACACTTGCAATGTCAATGAACAGAGGAATTTACGCCTCTGCCCTTTCTGGTGGAATAAAAGTAAACCACTTCCGTCAAGAACTATCCCGAGCACCTGTTTTTATTTTTGATAATTTAAGGGAGAGTTCAGATTTTCAAGTATGGGTGACTAAAAATGAAGACAAAATTAAAAAAGTAGCTGAGAGCACTACAAACCACGGTCGAGTATTACGTATAGATCAATATACAGTTCAGAACTATGTTATTTTAGACCTTGTTCTTGATACTAGTAATGCCGCTGGACAAAACATGGTAACCTTAGCAGCAAAAGTTGCGTGCGAATACATCCAAAAAGAAACCAACCACAACTACTTTCTTGAATCAAATATGAATAGCGATAAAAAAGCATCCGTAAGAAACATGATGCTTGGTCGAGGGCATGGAGTGACAGCAGAAACAACAATCAAAAATAGTGTTATGAAGCGAATATTGAAAATGGATCCCGATATATTATTTGATGCTTGGAGTTTTTTTCCAATTGTTTCAAGCATGGCTGGAACCCATGGAAATGGGCTTCATGTTTCTAATGCCCTTACTGCAATTTATTTAGCAACCGGTCAAGATGCTGCTTGCGCAGCAGAAAACAGCGTAGCACATGTCGGATTAGAAAAAAGGGAAGATGCTCTTAAATTTAAACTTACTCTTCCTTCCTTAACGGTTGGAACTGTTGGTGGTGGAACTCGACTAAAAATGCAAAATAAAAACCTTGAACTTTTGGGTTGCTCTGAAGGAGAACATTCCAGTAGAAAGCTTGCCGAAATTATCGCTGGAGCCACCCTGTCTTTGGAAATTTCACTTATCTGCGCTATAGGATCACACACCTGGACAGATGCCCATATGAAATATGGAAGAAAATAAAAATAAAAATGGATGTTCTCAACAATCCAAAATTTTCTTACTTAATTAAAAAACAGCCTTTTTATTATAAAATATTTAAAACATTATTTTATTATTATTCAAAAACTGTTTTTACGATATATACACCCGTAACAGTACAAGGGCAAGAAAACATACCCGATGATTCATTTATAGCTTGCAGTAACCACAACAGCCACCTTGATGTTGCCTTGCTTTCGGTATCAACAAGAAAAACCTATAACCAAATGGCTATGCTTGCAGCAAAAGATTATTTTTTTGACAGTTGGATTAGAAGAATATCAATAAACATGGTGATGAACCTAGTCCCTATCGATAGAAAAGTTAACGGAGTTCGTAAATTCTCAATTGAAAACACTCTGTCTCTTTGTAAGGCTTTTATGAACTTTGAAAAACGTAACCTAATTATGTTTCCAGAAGGAACCCGAGGAAAACCTGGCGAGGTCTTACCTTTTCATCTAGGTACAGCAAAGTTTTCAATTCATTTAAACAAGCCAATCCTTCCGGCTGTTATTTATGGGTCTCATTTAGTTTGGCCTCGTGGAAAAATTTTTTTTGGCTGGCCAAAAAAAATAAAGGTTGTCATATTAAAACCTATTTACCCAGATAGATTTTTAAAAGAAAAAAACCCAAACAAAGAGGACATACAAAAAGCAACAAAAGAAATGACCGAATACTTAGAAAATCAAATCAAAGAAAAGACTAAATTATTATATGGATAAACCAAAAAAATTCTATGCTGTAAACAATACTAATTGGGGGCACAGGTGGGGCTATAAGGACTCGGCCTTTATTTCAAAAGGCAATAAAAACGTTGTTCTTTCTGGAAACCGTTATGACATTTGTTCTAAAAAACTTCCTAAGCTAATTCCTTTTGCAGAAGATGTTTTGGGTATAAAGGTTTTGCCTGACCCTCAAATCAAGGAAGTTGAAAAAAAACCAATTTCAAAACAAAAAATAAACAAACCTTTTTTAGATGAGCTATCTTCTCTTTTTGACGAAGATAGGTTTTCTTCCTCTAGTAAAGAAAGGCTTTTACATAGTCATGGGCAAACAACTTCAGATGAAGTATATAAAGTTTTATATTCAAGCCTAGAAGCTTTTACAGATTTGGTTTTCTATATTGAAAGTGAAGAAGAAGCAAAAACATTGATCTCTTTAGCAAAGAAACATAATGTCTGTTTAATTCCATTTGGCGGAGGAACAAGCGTTTCAAACGCACTAAAAATTCCCAAAAAAGAAAGTAGGATGGTTGTATCTGTTGACACTCGAAGAATGAATAAAATTGAATCTGTTGACGAGGAAAATCTTTTAGCAACAGTACAGTCCGGCATTTTAGGTGTAGACCTAGAAAACAAATTGCAAGAAATGGGATATACGGCAGGACATGAACCTGATAGTATTGAGTTCTCTACTCTTGGTGGTTGGATATCAACCAATGCTTCAGGAATGAAAAAACATCGTTACGGAAACATTGAAGATATTGTACAGAACATAACTCTAATTACACCCAAAGGAACAATAAACCAAATTAAACCATTAACAAGATCCTCTATTGGAGTAAAAGCCCAAAATATGATTTTCGGTTCTGAAGGTAACTTTGGAATAATAACAAAAGCGACTATTAGAATCCATAAAAAGCCCGAATCTTCTACTTTTGAATCTATCCTTTTTCATAATTGGAAAGATGGTGTAAGCTTTATGAATGAACTTGCTCATTCCAATTTAATTCCTGCAAGCTCAAGGCTAATGGACAACTCAATGGTTCGATTTGCAAGTGCCTTGAAGGAAGAAAAAACCGGAATAAAAAAAACCATAGATTCTTTAAAGAACTTCATAGTTTTTAAAATAAAAGGTTTTGACCCAAAACAATGTGTCGTTGCCGTCTTTAAAATGGAAGGTTCTATTCAAGAAGTAACCTATCAGAAAAAAAACCTAAAAATTTTGGCAAAAAAATACAACCCTGTTTTTGCAGGTTCCAACCAGGGAAAGAGCGGGTATAACCTAACCCTTGCGATTGCATACATAAGAGATTTTTTTATGGATCAAAACATCATAGGTGAAACCTTAGAGAGCGCGGTTCCGTGGTCTGATGTGATAAAAGTAAGTGAAGCTGTCACAAAAAAATTAAAAGAACTTCATAAAAAACACAACCTGCCTGGTACTTTTCTGTTTGGTTCTAGATTATCAAAAGTATATCATAGTGGTGCCTGTATGTATAACACCATTGCTATGAGCTTCAAAGGAATCAAAGACCCAGAAAAAGTCTTTGGTGAAATTGAACATGAACTAAGAAAAACCATTATTGAAAATGGAGGTTCAATTTCTCACCATCATGGTGTTGGAAAACTCCGGAAAGACTTTTTACCATATATGATTTCTGAAGGAAGTGTGGGGCTTGTTAAAGACTTAAAGAAGTCTCAAGACCCAACAAATGTTTTTGGTGTTGCAAATAACGTTTTTAGCGATTGACCTTTAAAAGGAAAAGAAACAACTTAATTGATTACTAAAGACAAAGTTTTTATTATCACTGGTGCCTCTTCGGGAATAGGTTCAGAGCTTGCCTATCAACTTACATTGAAGGGAGCTTCCGTTGTGTGCGCAGCAAGAACAATGACAAAGCTTGAAACTCTTTGTAAAAACATAAACAACAATGGTGGCACAGCTCTTCCAATACAAGCTGACATAACAAAAAAAGATCAATGTGAAAAAATCGTAACTCAAACCATAAAAAGATTTAGTAGAATTGATGGGCTTATTCTTAATGCTGGAATAAGCATGTGGGCAAAATTTGATGAAATAAAAGATGTAAGTTTTTTTAAAACAATTATGGATACAAACTATTTAGGTTCGGTTTACTGTGTTCACGCTGCTCTTCCTTTTTTGAAAAGAACAAGAGGTAAAATAATTAGTTGCTCAACCGGGCAAGCCATTATGGGTTTTCCAAACCACTCTGGATATGTCGCTTCAAAACATGCTTTGCATGGATTTCTTTCTACAATTCGAATGGAAAACAAAAAAGAGATAACGGTTTTAGAGGCGGTACTTAGTTGGATAAAGGGAACCGACCTTAGAAGCAACTCTTTTGGAGTTGACGGTAAAAAACAAGAAGGCTTTACAAGAAAGCATACTAAAGAAGCCGTTCCTCTTGCGCAATGTGTTAAAACAATAATTACATCAATTGAAAAAGATTTAAAAACCGTATACATTCCTAAAAAACTATCATTAATTCCATTTTTAAAAGTTTTTTTCAATGGATTTCTTGAAAAAAAAGTTTTGAGCGCAATTAATGAAAATAAAAAATAATATTTATTAGGGAGACTTTGGGTTGATTCAAAAGCTACTGGTTTGGCTAATTCATTTTGGCCCAAAAACAAAACGTTGGTTTTGGAGATTGTGGTATAATGTTTTTGCTAAGAAAGCTTATAAACATGATTTTTTTTTCATGAACTATGGATATTCTGATGAAATTCTTTCTATAAAAATAGATCCAAAAGAAGAGAGTGAGCGGTACCCAGCCCAACTTTACCATCACACAGCTAGCCAAGAAAACATTGCTGGGAAAAAAGTCCTTGAGGTGGGGTCTGGGAGAGGAGGAGGTGCGTCGTATGTTTCCCGATACTTAGATCCCAAGTCCGTTGTTGGAATTGATATATCAAAAAATGCTGTTGGGCTTTGTAACTCAACGCACCAATATCAAAACTTGTCTTTTTGTGTTGGTGACTCAGAAAAAGCACCTTTCAAAGATAGCTCTTTTGATATTGTACTTAATGTTGAGTCCTCCCACTGTTATGGAAACATACCTCTGTTTTTAAACGAAGTTAAAAGAGTGCTTAAACCTGGCGGTTTTTTTCTATGGGCAGATTTTAGAAAAACAAAAGAAATGCCCGTTCTTTTCAATTCTTTTTTAGAATCAGGGTTGGTAAAAATTCGTGAAAAAAACATTACAGACTACGTTATAAACGCACTGAGGAGGATGAGCAAAGAGCGTAAAGAAAAAATAAAAAAACACGTTCCAAAATTTATTCAACCGGTTTTTATGTCTTATGCAGGAATTGAAGGTAGTGATGTTTATAATTCATTTATTCAAAACAAATTAATATATAAGAGCGCAACTTTTAAAAAACCAGAATAGTTTTTCAGTGAAATTTTCATTTTTAATTTTCTTTTTTTGTTCTTTACTTTGATGTCAAGTTACAATAATCCATGCTGGAAAATTAATCTGTGGAACTTCCAAAGACATGAAACATGCGTATAGTATTTTAATTGAAAAAGAGAAACTTGCAGACATTGTAGCCATAAAAAAAGAACCTCTTCAAAAAATTGGTGTTTTAGAAAAGGTTGTGTTTGTTATGAAAAGTGGAAAAGTATATAAAAATTTAACTACGAAAAAGTAAGAGAAACATATGGATAATAAAATTTTAGAAAAAAACATTAACAAGTTTTGGGATTTAAATATAGTGCCAACTCTAACAGAATATATTAAAATTCCAAACAAGTCTCCTTCTTTTGACCCGGATTGGAAAAAGAATGGTCATATGGATAAAGTATTAGGGCTCGCAACAACTTGGGCTAAAAAACATTTACCTTCCGATGCTTCTTTAACAGTTAAAGAAAGCGAAGGAAAAACCCCTTTAATACTTATTGATGTGCCTGGACAAAAAAAAGGAAACGTTTTAATGTATGGACACCTTGACAAACAACCAGAAATGAATGGATGGAATAAAGGAATGGGGCCATGGAAACCTGTTATAAAAAACAAGAAGCTATATGGTCGAGGTGGAGCTGATGATGGTTATGCTCTTTTTGCATCCATATGTTCAATTAAAGCAATGCAAGAACAAAACGTTTCCCTACCTCGAATTTTAATTTTAATTGAATTCAGCGAAGAAAGCGGATCCCCAGACCTACCACACTACATGAGTCTTTGCAAAAGAAAAATAGGTACTCCCGACCTTGTTGTCTGTTTAGACTCTGGAGCTGGTGACTATAAAAGAATGTGGACAACAACATCTTTGCGAGGATTAATTGGTTTAAAGTTGAGGGTTGACATTCTAAAAGAAGGTGTGCACTCTGGTGGAGCAAGCGGTTATGTTCCATCCTCTTTTCGAGTTGCAAGACAACTTCTATCAAGAATAGAAAACCAAGAAACTGGCGAAATCCTTTTAGATGAACTAAAGGTAAAGATTCCTAGCTTTAGAAAAGAAGAAACCAAAAAATATGTACAAACAATCGGAAAAGAACTAAGGAAAGAATTTCCCTGGGTTTCAAAAACGAGACCTTCAACAAACAATGATGTAGAAGGTGTATTAAGAAGAACGTGGAGACCTGCTCTTTCCGTTGTTGGAGGAGGTGGTCTTCCCCCATCAGAAAACGCAGGTAATGTTTTAAGGCCATATACAGAGCTACAACTTTCTATTCGAATACCACCTTTTGTTGATCAAAAAAAAGCACAAAAAGCGATAGAAAAAACGCTAATAAAAAAACCACCATACGATTCAAAAATAAGCATAGCTTTTGACGAACCAGCATCTGGTTGGAGTGCACCAAAAACCTCTCCTTGGCTTGAAAAAGCAATTAATGAGGGATCCTTAGTGTTTTTTAAAAAACCATCTTGCTATATTGGAGAAGGCGGAACTATTCCCTTCATGGCCATGTTGGGTAATCAGTTCCCAAACGCACAATTTGTGATTACTGGAGTTCTTGGGCCAGGATCAAATGCTCATGGCCCGAATGAATTTCTACACATCCCATATGCAAAAAAACTAACAGCATGCGTTTCATATGTTTTAAGTAAATTTATAGCTTAGGGTGCCTATTCGTTTATACTTTATATTAATCATCGCTCTAGTTTCCGTAAGCTCTACATCTCTAGTGGTAAGAGCCCTTCCTTCTATTCCTGCTCTTACAATGGCATTTTGGAGAATGCTTATAGCTAGCTCTATGCTTTGGGGTTATAGTTATTTCAAAAAAACAAAACCATTATATAAAAAAGACATCAATCAAGTCGCTATTGCCGGGTTTTTTTTAGGTTTGCACTTTGCATGTTTTTTCTGGGGTGTACGAAACACCTCTATCGCAAATGCTACACTATTAGGAAACACAGGTCCCCTGTTTACAGTTGGGTTAACATTCTTAGTATACAGAACAATTTCTAAAAAAGTTTTTTATTCACTTTTAATCTCACTGTTAGGGATTTTATTAATTCAAAGATCTGAAATAGACAGTAGTTCAAGCAGTATCATGGGAAATATTGTTTCCCTTTTGAGTGGTTTTTGTATCGCGGTTGTATATATGGTAGCTAAAAATATTAGAAAAAAAAATGACACAATAGCTTATGGACGAAGTTTGTTTTTTTTTGCAGCTGTAACCATTGCTTTTGTTTGCCTTTTCGCAAAGGTCTCACTCTTGTCTTTTGAAATAGAAGACCTGGGTTGGTTTTTGTTTTTGGGCTTTGTTCCATCGATTTTGGGGCACAACTCCCTAAACTATGCATTGAAGTTTTTATCACCTACAGCCATAGCCTCGATTCCCCTTGGGGAGCCAATTATAGCATCTTTAATGGGGTGGGTTTTGCTTGGAGAAAAAATCCCCGCAGATTACTTTGTAGGGGCACCTTTCGTTTTAATTGGAATATGTTTTATTCTAAACTACTCGAAGAAAAACAAAACCAAACCTTCTTTTTAAAATTATTCAAGGGTTTGGTATAAACCCATTTTCAGATTGATATTTTTTAATTTTTTCATTCTTAAAATATGGCCCTTGTCGACCCTCCGGCAACAAAGAAGCAATTCTTATCATCATATCATTTCCAATTTTTTGTAAAGCTTTGTCTTTTTTATCTTTGGATCCTTTTATTTCAAAAGGACCAAACGGTTTTCCTATGTTGACTGTCACCCTTGGACGAACACCTCGTAGAACATTTTCAATAGCATTTTCTGCTCCATAAATAGCCATCGGAATTATCGGTGCTTTTCCAACTGTTGATAAATAAACCGTTCCATTTTTAGGGTTTCCAAGGATTGTTTCATTAACACCTCCATCTGGAAAAATTCCTAATATCTCATTTTTTTTTAATACCTCCAAAGCCCTTTTAATAGTAGACGGTGCTAGTTTTTTTCTATCAACAGGGATCCAGCCATAAAGAAAAGGAGCCCATATTAACCACCACTCAACCTCTTGGTCGCTTGCAGCTATAAAATTAACAGGTTTTTGAATTCCATAGGTAAAAAACGGAGGGTCATAATTGCTAAAATGGTTACTCGCAACAACAAAAGGTCCTTTTAAAGGAAGATGCCTGCGTCCATTAACTTTTGTTCTTGCAACCGTTGAACACAAAAAAAAAGAGACATAAGTTAAAAGATATCTTACCGAAAAGCTTCTTGGCGTTAATTGAGATAAGTATTCTGGACCAAACGTTTTTTTCATATTGAAAAAAATAACGTTATTAAAGTCTACTTTTTAAAACGGTAAGTCATCATCTTCTGTTGAAGTGCTCGGCTCATTAGTTGAACTTGGCGCACTGTCTCCCCTGCGACCAAGCATGGTAAAATTGTCGCACATTATTTCTGTGGTTTTCCTTTTGTTCTGGTTTTGATCTTCCCATTCTTTTGTTCTGAGTCGACCTTCAACATACACCATAGAACCTTTTTTCATATATTGACTTGCGGTTTCAGCCATTTTTCCATAAAGAACAGCCCTGTGCCATTCGGTTCTGTCTTGTATTTGACCTTCTTGGTTTTTCCAAGATTCATTGGTGGCAATACTAAGGTTTGTAACGGCGGTTCCTTGAGGAGTAAACCTCGCTTCAGGGTCTTGTCCCAGGTTTCCTACAATAATTACCTTATTAACGCTACTTTTTTGCATTTATAACTCCTTTAATTTTTTATTTCTTTTTTTACCGATAATTTTTTTAAAAAAACAATCATTATAAAGTAATAGGTTTTTTTCATCCTTTCTATAAGAAAGAGAACCCTAGTTCTTTCCTTATGGAGGTGATCATTTTATTCATCCGAGCATCACTTGATTTTTTTACATTTATAGTTTTTAGCGCATGCATGACTGTAGTATGGTCTCGACCCCCAAAAAACATCCCAATGTTACTAAGAGAGGTTCCCATTATATTTCGACAAAGATACATAGAAACTTGCCTTGCCTCAGCAATTTCCATTTTTCTACTTTTTCCTACAATATCATCCTCTTTTACATGGGAAATTTCGGAAACCTTTTTTACAATGTTTTCAATAGAAACCTCATTTCCAATTCTTCCCCCTACTCTTTCTTTAACCACCTCTGTAACCAAACGATTGTTGATTTCAACATTAAGCAGTGAGGACTTCGCTAATAAGCGAATAATCGTACCTTCAAGTTCTCTCACGTTATTTTTTATATGCCTAGCAATAAATTCAATAGTTGAATAATCTAAAGAAAGTCCGTTTTGATCCGCTTTTTCTAAAAGGATTGCAACTCTAACTTCAAAGTTTGGAGGTTGAACATCAACCGAAAGCCCTGATTGAAACCTGGAAAGCAACCTGCTTTGTAAGCCTTTCATTTCTCCAGGAAACTTATCTGCCGTTAAAACAATTTGTTTACCACTTTGATGTAAAACATTAAACGTATGAAAAAACTGTTCTTGGGTTTGCTCTTTTCCTCGAAAAAACTGAATGTCATCTATTAATAAAATATCTGCGGAACGATAATTTTGAGCAAACTCAATAGTTTTGTTTTTTCTAAGACTATTAACAAAGTCTAGAGTAAACTGTTCACTGGTAATATTTACAATATTTAAGTCCCTATTGTTTTTTAAAGCAAGGTTTCCTATGGCGTGCATCAAATGTGTTTTTCCTAAACCTACACCTCCATAAATAATAAGAGGATTAAAGTTTTGCTCACCGGGGTGGTTTGAAACTGATTCAGATGCCGTTTTAGCAAATTCGTTGTTACTTCCAACAATAAAATTTTCAAAAGTATACTTAAGGTTTAAGTTGTTGAACCTTTTTGGTTTAGTTTCAACAAAAGAAGTTTTGGAAATACCGCTGTCCGCTTTCTCCTTTTTTTCCTTTGTAACCAAAAATTTATATTCAATTTTTTCACTATATGTCTTTTCAATCGCCATGATAATGTCATCCCTATAATGAGACTCTATCCACTCAAGAAAAAATTGGTTGGGAACCTCTAAAACGAAAGAATTATTTCGAAAACCAGTAGGAACAATCGGTTCGAACCAAGCATGAATTGCGTGACCAGGAAGTTTTTTTTCTAAATAAAGATGAACCCGACCCCAGGCAGCAACAACGTCTTTTTTTATATTATCCACAAGTTATCCACATATACGACTCTCTTAAAAATTACAGTTTTTTTTTATGTTTTTCTATTTTTATATGTAAAAATAAATGTTTTTATGTGGATTTTTTTTGTGCCTGTCGAATCTCTTTAGTAATTTTAAGGAACAAATAATTTAAAAATGAAAAGAACATACCAACCAAGTAAAAGAAAACGTCGAAACAAGCATGGATTTAGAAAACGCATGGGTTCGACCGGTGGTCGCAACGTATTAAAAAGACGTCGAAAAAAAGGCCGAAAAAGACTCGCGCTATAACCCTCTAAAAAAGAAAATATTTAATTTGTTCATTCGCGCGGCTGTTTTAACGCTATCAAATATAATAAAAGGTTATCAGGTTATCATTTCTCCTCTTTTGGGAAACAACTGTCGCTTTCACCCTACGTGTTCCAGTTACGCTATTGACGCACTAGAAAAAAAGGGACTAACAAAAGGCCTTTTGCTAACCCTAAAAAGGATTGCCAGGTGTAATCCCTTTTGTAAGGGTGGACACGACCCGGTAAGATAATATGGACAGAAACACCCTACTTGCCTTCTTCTTAATAGCCATCGTTTTACTCTTCACGCCCAAATACATGGAAACCTTTGCTCCACAACCAACCGCTAATGAAGATGGGCCCATTGACACACAAGAAGAAAAAAAACCAGACACCTTAATTTTTTCAAACACACAGAACCATCAACCCGAGAAAAAAACCGGAATTAAATCCACAAACAAAAAACACAAAAACAAAATCACCAACGTAGAAACAGCGCTATATATAGCCAAACTTTCTTCCGTTAACGGAGGGTCTGTTCAAGACTTTTTATTAAAAGACTTTTTATCACCAGACAGTCAAGAAGTAAACATAATATCTCGCAACAAAGAGAACAACCTAGAAATAGAGATTCAAGATTTAAACGGAGACCCGGTGTCGCTCAATGGAAACTGGAACTTAACTAAAGAGCCAAGCCGAACAAACTTTCAACTGGAGCAATCCTTAGAATACAAACTAGAAGTTTTTAAAAATAAATTTATAAAAAAGACTCTTTTCTTTTCTCCTGATAACTATACCGTTGATATCAAATTGGATTTCTCCGAGATTAAAGACTTAATTTATAGAGACGTTCGTTTCTCATGGAGTGGCGGTTTGGCCACCACAGAAAAAGATACTGTTGACGACAAAACTTATTTTAAGGTTGCTGTTTACCAAGGAAAAGAAGTTGAGGAATTAAAAGTAAAAGACAGCCAAAACGAAACCAAAAAACTTAACGGCTCTACTGATTGGGGCGCTATTAGAACAAAGTATTTTGTTTCTGCTTTAATTCCCAAGTCCCCAGAAACAATAAGGTTTGCTGAGGTGTCAGGAAAATCCACAAACCAAGAACAATATAATTTATCTTTTGTTTTTGATTCTTTTCAAGAATCTTCATTCACGCTTTATCTTGGCCCGCTTGAGTACGATAAAATTAAATCTCTAGATGTGGACCTAGATGAAATTATGGATTTCGGTTGGTCTTTTATTCGACCAATTTCAAAAGGTGTCCTCTATTCCTTAAAAAGAATGCATGAATACATACCCAACTACGGGGTAGTTCTAATTGTTTTTTCACTTTTGGTTAAAGTTTTGGTTTTCCCCCTTACAAAAAAAAGCTACCAGTCAACTTCTGCAATGCAAGAGATACAACCCGAGGTAAACAAGCTACGGGATAAATTTAAAAACAACCCTCAAAAACTAAACCAAGCAACAATGCAGCTATATAAGAAAAGAGGTGTAAACCCTTTAGGTGGCTGCTTACCAATGCTCCTACAAATGCCCTTGCTTTTTGCGCTTTTTCAGGTTTTTCGAACAACAATTGAACTAAGAAACGAACCTTTTATATGGTGGATAAAAGACCTTTCTTCTCCTGATGTAATAATAAACCTTCCTTTTACAATACCTCTGTATGGGGACCACGTAGCCTTTTTACCTATTTTAATGGCTCTTTCAACCTATGCTCAACAAAAAATGATGAGTGGCGGCATTCAACAACCCCAACAAAAAATGATGCAAAACTTTATGATGGTTTTTTTCTTTTTGATCTTCAACAATTTCCCTTCTGGGCTAAACTTATACTATACCCTGTTCAACGTTCTTACAATAGCCCAACAGAAACTAATCCCCAACAAACCCAAAACGTAAAGGTGTTTTTGTGTCGGTTGCGACTATTGTATCCCAGTCAACGCCATCGGGTTTTTCAGCGATAGCGGTTATAAGACTTAGTGGTAATAAAGCCACTAATATAGTTGCAAAAATTTCCAATACTGGTGTCACCTTAAAACATCAAAAAGCAGAGCTTCGACCAGTTTATATAAAAAAGAAATTAATTGATGAAGCAATTTTCACAGCGTTTATGTCTCCCCGATCTTACACGGGAGAAGATATAGTTGAAATATCTTGCCATGGAAACCTTCATGTTTGTGAAGCCATAATTACAGAGACAGTTAGATTAGGGGCAAGAATTGCAGAGCCTGGAGAATATACAAAAAGAGCTTTTCTTAATGGAAAACTAAACCTGTTGCAAGCAGAGTCTGTTTCTTTATTAATTAACGCTAGATCCCTTGAGGCTGTAAAAGAACAAACAAAAAACCTAAATGGTGGTGCAACAGAAAAAATAGAACAAATAAAGAAGGATTTGATTTCGGTTTTATCTCACCTAGAATACGAACTCGATGTTTCTGAAGACCCATTATTAAACAAAACCACAATAAACCACATTAAAACAAGTTTAAAAACCTGTTTAAAAAACACAGCATCCATGATAAAGACCTTTGAACGTGGCTCCGCTCTTTCAAACGGTGTTAAAGTTGCATTTGTAGGAAAACCAAACGTTGGAAAATCCACCTTAGTAAATAAAATATTAGGAATAGAGAAAAGCATCACAAGCAAAACACCAGGGACAACACGCGACCTAGTTTCCACAGAAACCGTATTAAAAGGAATCCCTGTTACGCTTGTAGATACCGCCGGAATTCACACCACAAAAAACCACATAGAAAAGGAAGGAATTAAAAGGTCTTTTAAAGAAATTAAAACAGCAGACCTTATTGTTTCTCTTTTTTGCAAAAAACTACAAGCTATTGATATTAAAGAAGTTAAAGAAAAAATATACGTATACAACAAGGCCGACGTTGCACCTTACGAAGGAGACAATAAAAAAGTTTTTTCAATTTCCGCTACCAAGGGAATGGGGGTAGGGCGATTGGTCCAACAAATTGAAAAAAAAATAAGTGGCCTTAGGGTTAACGCGGCTGAACCCCTATTAACAACCATTAGGCAAAAAGAGGCTATGGTTAAAGTTTCATCGTGCCTATCAAACTCTATTAACCTTTTTATTAAAGACAACCAACAAATAGAGCTCCCCGCACAAGAGATTAGGGGGGCAATATCAAACATTGACCTATTTACTGGAAAAACAACAACTAACGATATACTCGACAATGTTTTTTCAACCTTTTGTGTAGGGAAATGACCAATGTTTAAAAACAGGTACGATGTTGTTGTTGTTGGTGGTGGGCACTCTGGGGTGGAAGCAGCGCTTATATCTAGTTATTTAGGCGTATCCGTATCCCTTGTTACCATGGACAAAAACGCAATAGCAAGAATGTCTTGCAACCCGGCAATTGGCGGTTTAGCAAAGGGACAAATTGTTAGGGAAATTGATGTTTTAGGTGGCGCAATGGCAGAAACAGCAGATATATCTGGCTTGCAATTTAAAACCCTCAACAAAAGCAAAGGTCGGGCCGTTTGGTCTCCAAGAGCACAAATTGACAAAAGGGTATACGAAAAGAACATTTTTAAAAAAATAAAAAACTCCTCTGTTTCTATAATTCAATCAGAAGCTATATCCGTTGATATACAAAACTATAAAATTAAAAGCGTTTTTTTGCGCTCGGGAGAAAAAATTAACTGCTCTTGTTTAATTATAACAGCAGGAACCTTTTTATCAGGCCTAATTCATATAGGAGAACGAAAAATACTAGCGGGAAGAATGGGCGAGGAAAGATCAGAGGGAATTACAGAGTCTTTGAAATCTTATGGTTTTTTTTCAGGAAGGTTAAAAACAGGAACCCCTCCACGCATAGATAAAAAAACCATAAACTGGAAAAAAACATCTCTTTCGTTCGGCGATGATGACCCCATACCTTTTTCTTATTCTACCGGTGATTTTTCACCACCCAATGAACCATGCCACACTATTTACACAAATAAAGAAACACATAACGCGATTCGAAACAACCTACACCTCTCACCTATGTATTCTGGCGACATCAACGGAACAGGCCCCAGATATTGCCCCTCAATTGAAGACAAAATAAACAGGTTTAAAGAAAGAAACTCTCACCTTTTACACCTTGAGCCCGAATGGAAAAACTCTGACCAGATATATTTAAACGGCTTCTCAACAAGCCTTCCTGAAGAAGCACAAATAAAAGCACTCAGAAGCATGCCTGCCCTAAAAAACGTAACGCTACTAAGACCTGGCTACGCAATTGAATACGACTTTTTCCCACCGTCACAGGTTAAAACCACCCTAGAAACAAAAAATGTTTCTGGGCTTTTTTTTGCCGGTCAAATGAACGGTACCTCTGGATACGAAGAGGCTGCTGCACAAGGGTTGGTCTGTGGTATAAACGCTGTTAAAAAACTTAAAGGGGAAAAAACCCTAACCTTACCAAGAGATTCTTCCTACATAGGTGTTATGATAGACGACCTAATAACAAAAGACACCCTTGAACCATATAGAATGTTTACCTCTAGAGCAGAATACCGCTTAATGCTGCGGTATTCAAACACATTTGAAAGGCTGCTCGGGCACTCTTCCACACACGGGCTCCTACCAGAAAAAAAACTGAAAATTCTAGAAAGAGCTCTAGTCTTAAAAAACAAAACCAAAAAAAGGCTTAATAAGTCCATCACACAAAACGAGATAAAAACAAAAATTGAAATAAAACAAAAAACCCCAGCTATAAAAATTTTAAAACGGCCGGAGGTGTCCATTTTCGACCTACCCCTAGATACAACAAAAAACAAAACAGGCTTAACCAACTGGTTAGAAAGGGATGTCTTGTACGACCTTGAGTCGGACATAAAATATGAAGGGTATATAAAAAGACACCAAAAAGAAATAAACAGGTTGTTAAAAAACGAAAATAAAAAAATCCCCAAAGGGGTTGTTTTTTCATCTGTTCCCGGGCTTTCAAAAGAAGCACTGGAAAAACTAAACCTCATTA
>Ga0208277_1000608_pt1 | contig 20920 bp, 7 predicted proteins | sample ETNtaG_5_FD_185782 | JGI IMG/M metagenome (GOLD analysis project Ga0208277, IMG submission 185782) | Marine microbial and viral communities from oxygen minimum zone, Eastern Pacific Ocean - ETNP201406SV205 (SPAdes) (version 2) | ecosystem: Environmental > Aquatic > Marine > Oceanic ...
CGTGAATTGTCACGAGAGGAAGTAGATGCTGCAATGCTCAAGGATGTACTCGACCAACAGTCTGGTGCCGACATCGATCCGCTTCAAGTGGATGATATCAGAGTAGATCATCTACCAGAATTCTTTGACACAATGCTTGCCCGTTCCTATGTCGGTTACGGTGCATCAACTCTTGGTGCCGATGCTGGGTCTACAAATCCACAGCCGAAACAACAACTTCTATCCTCTGATGTAGGTACGAATTTCCTTCAGCAAGCATACCCTCTACCAGGTGCAATGATGAATCACTTTGTTATTGCAAACTGGTACAGTCCTAACGAAACATCAATCGTTTTGAATCAAGCACGAACAGGTGTCGATATTTATGCAAATGCTGATGTTAAGGTCATGAAGTACTATTCAGGTGCTGAAATTGAAGGTACTGTATACATGGAAGACGAAGAAATTGGTTTGCCAAATACCCGAATTCTAATCGAAAGAGATGCATTTTCTGGAGAGGATGCAATTGACGGTGATGACGATACCTATTGGATTCCAATTGGATTCACAGATACGGATGAGAACGGAGATTGGAGCTTTATTGCACCTGCTGGGCGAATTCGAGTAAGTGCTTTCGCGGGTATTTATGATGATACTGAAGCGATTCAAACAGTTCAAACTGGTGAATACCAGAGTGGCCTAGGCGACTTGTTGACAGATGTTAACACTGAACGTGATGTCTATGCGATTACCGCTATTCTCGGTCAAGTTGCAAACATGACTTGGCTAGGTGAATCTACGCTCAACGTCACTGGAGCACAAGCTGATCGTTTAGAAGATGTTACTGAAGAGATGAACATCGAAGTCGAAGGTAGCGGTGTATCCGGTACTGTTGATTGGTCTGGATTCGGCGATTTCGCTGGAGAGCCTCTTGTTGAAACCGATTTCATTCTGAGAAACATTTGGTCTATGACAGAGAACTACACATTGACTACAACCAATGGTTCATTCGATAGTGAAGAATCTCGAGTTATACAAGGAACTGGTGAAGTAACCTTCTCCGATGTTGGTAGCTTCACAAGCGATGGTGTTGCACTTGCTTACAACTTCACAGGTAACTTTACTCGTGAAATTGGCGACAATCGTGTTTACTCCGGAAATGGAACATGGGTTGGAATCGGTACGCTTGAAGCTTCATGGTTAACGCATGATAATGCATCACTGCCCTGTGGTGAAAATGAAACCATGCCTGCCAATGCCTCGTTGTGTCTCCTCTCAACAGGTACAGAATTCTCAACATACCTCCTCGATGGAGAAGTTCAAGCGAATGGACGATTGACATCACAAGGTGTCAGCAGCCTCAAGAAGGAACTTGTGGGTGAGACATTCGAAGGAACTGGATCATTCGATGGTATTGGTACACTAAACGGAACTGGTCTATTCATAGGTCCTGGATTCTTTAGTGGAGATCTCGTAAGTCCTGGTTCTTTCTACATGACTGGGATTTTGCCAGGAATATACAATATGATTGCAGTTATGCCAAATGGCAGAGAAATCCTATTGCCTGATCCAGTTACTGTCGGTCTTGAACCAACATATGATCTTGCAATGACATTACCTGCATCACAGATCTCAGACACTCTGTTGACCATGGATGGAGATGTTCTTGCGCACCAAGAACTCGAACTAATTGATGTTGAACTAGGCGAGGACTCTCTGATTTCCTTGACTTCTGGTGAAGATGGAAATGTATCGTATGGTCCAATTACATCTGGATTCTACTATCTGAGAGTTGACCTTGATGAAGATGGCTTCTATGAAATGAATCAAACGATTCAAGTCTTTGACGACCCAATGAACATCACATTCGATCTTGGCGTTCCTCAGATGTATGACGTTACAATTACACTCAACGGTCCTGCTGGTTTCGATGTATCGAATCGAACTGTGAACTTGACAGATCCTCTTGGACTACTACCACTCGATATGGTATCTGACGAGAATGGAGTCGTTGTCATCGAATTACCTATTGGAGAATGGGAAGTTAGCGATAGTTCTGATGAAGATTATATTCTAATCGAAGAATTCTCTGTTGTCGATACAGATGTTACTCTTGCCTTGACATACTCTACTTCAGTATGGGTCAATGGTTCAATTGATGCTCCGAACACAGCCGGATTTACTTACGAGGAATGGTTTGCTCTTCCAGATGAACAGAAATTGTATGAGAATGCAAGTTCCGTCCCTGTTCGTTTCCATGGAAACAATCTTGAGTTTACTGCTGTGACTGATCAATTTGGAGAATTCAGTCAACGACTTCCATCTGGATTGACGTTCAACATTAACGCTGCAAGTTCGGTCTCTACATTCTCTGCTGGCGGTCTTGTGACAGTTGTTGAAGATATGGCTCCGCTTGATGTAATGATCCTGGCACCAACAGTTGAGGTCATCGGAAATGTATACCTTTTCAATAACGAAACCCCATGGAATCAAGATATCCCTGAATTCGAACCTGTAGAAATTTATGCGACTTCTGAAGACGGTGTTGTCTGGAAGACTCTTACAGATGTTTCTGGTGTGTTCCAAACTCAATTGTTGAATGGAACTTGGTCTTTCAGTATCCCTGAAGCAGCATACAATGCAGGAACAGTAACTGATTATTCAGTAATTATCGCTGATGGAATGAACCCACAACCAGTTGAATTGATTACCAATCCAGCCAACAGTACAGTCGTTCTCAACGTCTTCACCGACCTTGGCGACAGTGTGTTTGAGAACGGTACTGCGATTCGTCCAGATATTCAATTGATTCCAGTATCACAGATTGGTGAGCAAGTTAACTTAACATCCTCTGATTATTCAGAAGACGGTGTTGTTGAAGCGGTTCTAAGTCCTGGTATCTATGCAATACAAACCAACCACCTTGATGCTGCGGATGAAAATGCTTCTGATGCTAGCTTAGAATTCAATGGAGTTCTCGATGTTATCGCTATTGGGCTTAATGGACCTGAAGAGGCCATCGTTGTTCCAATCGTTGATGAATGGAGAGTGACAGGTAGTATCTCTTGGATGAATGGATCTGCAATGGTCGAGAACATCCTCCTTGCATCCGCTGATGGAACAGGATATGTTCCATTAAATGTTGATGAAAACGGAACCTTCGCTGAATATGTGCCTACAGGAGACTATGTTATCGTCGTAGCACCTATGCTAAACGCTGATGGTATCATGGAATCATTGCGAATGCCAATTACAGTTGATTCAGATGCTTCGCAGCGAATCGATCTCAACATGAGTATGATTGAAACCGTTGAGGTCTCACTCACGCTCATAGAATCTGGTACCAATCAATCATTGATTGGAAAGGAAATCGTCTTGGTAAGTCACGATGGATTCGGTAACATCACAATGAATCCAACCGATGCTGATGGTAATGCTACACAAATGCTGATGCCTGGTACATGGAGTCTCTTCATGAACGAGACTGCTGCACAACGTGTTTGGTCACTCGACACTTCGAGTTCCCCTCAATCGTTTACTGAAAACACAAGCCTAGGAATGGTGTATGCCGATCTTGAAGTCGAAATTGGCGGAAAAGCATTCTGGGATGTTGATGAAGATGACATAGGAGATGCTGATGAAGGGGTTGAAGGTGCGAATGTAACCATTCAAGGTGGAAGTATTGATACAGTTATTCAAACCAATGAAAACGGTGTTTGGAGCCTCTATGTGCCAATTCTTGAAAATTACACAGTGTCTGTCGCAAAGGATGGATTTGGTGTTGTCAATTATGATGATAACAATTCAGGATTCTACGTCGTCGGAGGCGAGCCACTTTCACAAGATATTGAAATGGCTGCTGCGCAAGTGACCGTTACAGGAACTGTCACTGATATTCTCGATTCTGATCGTCTTGATGGTGCAAGTATTGTTCTTTACGGAACTGCGGAAAACCAAGAAGAAATGATTAACGTCACAGGTACATATGCTGCAGACGAATTAACTTTCACTCAATCCCTCGAGCCAGGGCAATGGGTTGTTGTAGTATCTGAAGCAGATGCTCCGTTTAACGGCGGTGGAATTGCAATTGGTATTCTCGATGCAGCAGTACAAGATGGCGGTACAGTTGACCTTGTTATGAGCAAGGGTGGTTGGATTGACGTCAATACTCAATTCACGTCATTCAGCTTGCAACCATTCAATGCAGGTACTGATAACGCTTCTTCCCCAGTTCAATCTGTTGTGGAAGTTGAAATCGATCTTGGTGAAGGACAAGTTTGGAACATGCCTCTCAACTCAGATGGTACGCTTGAAGTCTTACTTCCTTCAGGTTCAGCATCTTTCTCTTCTGAATTCACAACAGTTCAAAGAGACTTGACAATGAACTACAGTTCAGGAGTCTCAATTGAGAATGGAGATGAAGGTCGAACTTCGATTATGCTTTCGTACAACAGAAAGACCAACAGTGATCTCACACTTGGCGTTAACAATGTCGTAAACGTAACTGGTCTTACAAACGAAAACAGAGAGATGACTGCCACAATCTTGACCGATGATGATGCGAACTACTCAACCATTGAATTTGATGTTCTCGCAACATACGAAGGAACAGAAATTATGGATACGTTCGCAGTTACTGGTACAGTGACAGTTTCGCCTGACCAAGAAGATTGGAGTCTTGAATTCTACAATGGCAGTGCATGGGTTGATTCAATTGACCTCTCACTCGGTATTGGTGATGTTGATGCAAATGCAACAATGAATGGGACAGTTCAAGCAAGAATCACTCTCCCATCGGTTGAAGATGCTTGGCATCTCGATAATGGACACAGTTTGAATGTCCGCTTCATGGCAGATACTGGAGACATGACTGAAGTGTCCCTCAAGGTTGCAGTTCCGCAATACTTTGCATTCAACACAACGGATGTAAGTGAAACTGTTGGTGTATCGCCCGGTGGATCGACTACTGCAGGATTAACGGTCAATAACAACGGTAATGGTGACGACACATTCACTTACGAAGTACTTGACAACCTTCCAGAAGGATGGACTGTCAGTCCAATGAGTGATGCTACAACCATTGCAAAGGGTAACATGCGAGATTTGGCATTTACAGTTTCCTCTGATGCAACATTCGAAAGTGGTGAAGTACTCATGACAGTTCGAATTACCAGTGAAAACGGTGAATCTCAAGACGTTGAAATCACAATCGAATCTGCAAGAATTTCATTATCATTCGACGATGATAAGACTCTGTCAAGAAGCAACAGCTTTGCTGACGTAGATCCGAACATTGTCGTGATTGTTATTGAAAACTCTGGTCTACGTACAGCTAGTGAAGTTACAGTCTTCCTAACACCTTCAGGCGGACAAGAAGAAAACCGTACTCTACCTGTTCCTGCTCTTGGTTCACAAGACTTCGAATTCTCACTACCAGCAGCATCTCAAGGTATTGAGAGATTTGATATTCGAGTAGAAGTCAGCGGTGATGATGCAAACTTCACAACTGGCGAATTACCAAATGAGGACTTCGGAATTGAATACATTGTTCAAGGTTCGGATGAGGAAGACAGTTCATTGATTCTCGTCGCAATTGTAGCGTTGATTATCATTATCCTTTACTTTGGTATCAAGGCGGCACGATCACGTGGCGGCTCAGGTACTCGATTCTGATACGCAAGAAGACAAGGTTTGATACCATAAGAGCCCCACCTCGGTGGGAGGAAGATGGAGGAACTTCAAGGAATAGAGTTGCTCCCAGAACCTGGAGAGCCCAGAATTCTTTCCGCGATTGACCCCAGTACTCGAGGTTTCCAAGATCAATGGAGGGCCGAAGTAACTGGATGGGCGCCTGTAATTCCGGAGGCAGTATCAATCCGGCCAAGAAGAGTGTTCTCCGTTATTTCTGGTGCAGCCATTGCCTTAGTGATGGCACTTATTGTGGTCCTCTGGCAATCGGACCTTCTTCTCTTGGAATTACCTCCGCCTTCATCGGAGTGGGCTTTCGAAAATACGAATATTCGAGACTTACAACAAGACGGTTTGACTGGTGATGATGTAAGACTCTGCATGGTTGATACCGGAATCTCACTGTCTCACTCCGCTCTTGCAGGAACTACGGTTGAGTTCAAGGACTTCGTAGGTAGTGAGGTTTCCCCAGTTGATTATGGTTCGATTTCACACGGTACTCTCATGGCAGGTCTTCTGATTTCTTCAGGATATCAAGACGGCATTGCACAGGGAATTACCCTTGGCATGGCAGCTGCTCTAAGCGCAGATGGTGATGAGAATACAGGTTCTGAGTCAAGAGTGGCTTCCGCTATCCGGTGGTGTATTTTTGACTTTGAAGCAGATATTATCTCGCTTTCATTAGGAGGTGAGCAAAATCAAGAAGCCTCACGAGAAGGCGCAACAGTTTCCGCTACCCGACAAGCACTCGATCTTGGAATATATGTGGTTGCTGCAGCAGGAAATGATGGAGGTTCAACAGACGATGGCTTTGTTAGTGCTCCTGGCAACGTCAATCTAGCCATCACAGTTGGTGCATCCGATCGTTTCAATGAAGTATGGTCAAAATCTTCTGTAGGTGAGCAAGTCGATTCAGATGGTAACCTACGGCAATATCCCAACCAGAAGCCGGAATTAACTGCTCCAGGCGTTTCCATTGTCTCGACTGGAATGAACGATGAATGGTATTCATCGAGTGGAACTTCTGATGCCACGGTATTCGTCGCAGGAGCTCTTGCATTAATTCTTGAAGAACATCCTGAATTGAAGCGAACAAATGAATCTGGAACCGGTTGTATTGAACTCGTAAAATCATCTTTGGCCTCGTCACTTTCGCCCGATATGACGCACGATACGCACAAAGGATACGGCGTCCTCGATGCTAAAGCATGGATTGATTCTATTCCGTCATCAATAGACTGCTGAGCAAAAATACCACTGGATGAGTAGTTTAATTCGGTTCCTAATAATGATATTATTGTGGTAAAATGATATTATTAACTGCCTATTATTGATATTTTAAGATATTATTTGATACTTTAATGCCTGTCGCCATGGGCGCAGTATTATATTCGTTCAGGTTCTCCGAAGGTTTAGAGGAATTGAAATGAGATTCACAAATACAGGAAAAAGTGTCGGTTTAGTAGGATTACTACTCACATCGCTATTGATGGGACTTATGACCGTGCCAGCGGTAAGTGCTGTAAACGAGACTTCTAGTGGAACGATCACCACAACTGAAACATGGAGTGGTACTCATACCGTCACTGATGACATACTCGTAGCAGAAGGTGCCAAACTCGTCATCAATGCAGGTACAACTGTAAATCTCGCTGCAGGTGCCTCCATTCAAGTTGAAGGAGCAATATGCGCAGGTTCCGCATCGTGCGGTGCTAGTCAGGCTAGTGCTTCCTCACCAGTCCGTTTGAACTGGGGTGCTCCAGCAGACATCTCAGTTACTGGAGAATGCAGTGTTCAAGGCAATAATTTGCTGAACAATCCTGATGCTGCATGCGGTTCTGGCGTAATTATTCGAAATACAATCAACCAGGCATCAACTGGGCTATCTCACGTTCAATTTGACAAAGCTTACGGCACTCCAGTCTACGTATCTTCCTTGCAGCTTGTCAAGTATGCAGCTCTGATTTTTGACGGTTCATCCGTAACAGCAGATAATCTAGGCTTTTCAGATATCAATACGACAAACGTGATTGCAATCGACCTAGCAGCACCATCGATACGAGACTCAACCTTCACTCTTGGAATTGATGGACTCGGATACAACGGTCCCGGTGTTGAAGCATTCAGCGCAGGTGCTGGTATCTTGTCCAAATTCAGCATTACTGGTTCAGAGTTCACAGGGGATGCTGATGCTTCATGCGATGATGGAATAAGTTTGATTTATTCCGAAGATTCCTTCATTGAGCTAGATAATCTCGATATCAAGGATAATGCGCAGGGGGTGTTCCTTCGGGGATCATCGGGTTCGTTTGGAAATTCAACACTTGACGTAAAATGCAACGGTATTGACACAAATTCTCACAAGATGACCGGTGATTATTCACACACTCTCTATGTGGATAACAATCAAATTACAACTGGTGATGGGGCTGGAATTACTGCTTATGATGGTTCAATCATCTCAGCTACTGGTAATACGATTTCAGGAGCAGCACAAGGTTCTGGATTTGGGATTCGTGATTCGACAGTAAGTGCTCATCAGAATATGATTGGTCCAATCACTGGTTTCAACGGATTTTGGGTCTTTGGAAGTTCTGATGTAGAAATCGAGAACAATACCGTTACTGATATCGCTAAGGAACCGATTAAGATTGGTGAATACCTCTACAAGGATAGCGGAAGTAACTACCCGAGTCCTTCACCAAATCGAGCATATATTGCAAACAATATCGTTGCTAACAACACAGGTGTTTGTAACTCTGTTTGGATGTATGGTGGCGATTTCCAATGTCCTGCAATTCATATCTTTATGGCATCTGCTACAATCGTAGGTAACACCGTTAGTAACAATGCAGGTGATGGAATTCGAATTAAAGGATCGATTGTCAACGTTCAAGACAATACCATTGAAGCAGGACAATTTGCTGCGAACATCAGCCATTTTGACAATAAATATGGAACTAAATTTGGTTCGATTGGATACTTTTCAGGTAACACTTGGACAAATGCAACACAAATTTACAACATCTCTGAATCAAGAGTTACTGTTCAGTCAGAATATATTCCAGATGCGCAAGGCGGATACACGCACCCAGTAATGCTCTCATGGCAAGGTGCCGAGTGCCCTTATGTGCAATCTGAGTGTTTGTTGCTTCCTGATACAAGCATCATGCCTCCTCGAGACATGCCGCTTGCGATTGAGTTGGTAAACAACTCCACAGTGTTCTCTTTTGCTGATTTGCAGAATTTTGATGCTACGAAAGTTCACGTTCAAAATCAGAACTCCGCTTGGGGTTCTCAAGTTCGAGAAGGTGAACTTGTTCGCTATCAAGTGAAAGCTAAGAACAGCAACGTAGCAGGTGCAACCGTCATCATCAAGGACGCTACTGGACTACCATTGTACGAGCTTACAACCGATGAATTTGGATTTACTCAACAAGTGTCTCTCGCATCAGATTTCCTGCTTGATCGAAATTGGAATCACATTGTGGGAGAATCTGATGTCACAGTACCGGGTGCTCTCGATGATGATGGGAATCCAATCGTCGTGACAGAAGATACTTGTTCTGACGGCTATGACAACGATGGTGATACCTACGTTGATGATGAAGATACAGACTGTGTAAACGGCAGAGAATTACCATTCTATATCGTTGAAGCATACAAATTCAACAAAGGAAAGAAAGATTTCAACTTTGTTTTGAGCGGACCTGTTGACGATATTATCAATCTGGACAACCTCCGCCCAGGAGTAACAGTGGAACAATATGATGGAGATTCGTTTGCGATCAATGCCGTCATTACTGGATCTGCTTGGGATGGACAACTAGGAGGTCAGACTGATTATCTGGCTTATGAACTTCAATTTGGTCTGGTTGATCGTGTTGAGATTCAACCACCAGGCAGTTCAGATTGGTACTACGCAGTTGATACATCTGGAGCTAATGGAGAGTTGACAAAAGAAAATCACCCATTCAAGTCCTGGTCATTCGAATGGGATCTATCAGCTCATCCTGAAGGAGAAAGCGATGTAACATTCAGAATCCGTTCATATGATGGTCTTGATTACTCTCCAGTTGAAGTACGAAAATTCAAACTCAACCTCGTACCTCCTACATTGTACCTCAACGAACCTCTTGATGGTTCAACACACACGAATGGTAAAATCCTCTTCACAGGAACTGTTTCTGATCCATATTCAGGTACTTGGGGGTCCGATATCCAAGATGTCTGGTTTGATGTAACTGGACCGAATGGATACAGTTCTCACTTTGCAATTAACGGTTCAGTCGCATGGGCATATCAATGGAATTTCGATGAACTTGAATCTGGTGAATATCATTTCGAAGTTTGGGCGAGTGACAGTGATTACTGCGATGATGAGCAAGATATCTGTGTTATTCAAACAAGAACAGTTATCGTTGTAAATGATAACATCATTCCAATCGTTGATTTACTTGAGCCAGATGGTACCGAAACAGTTCGTGCAAGTACGAATACAACCTTGATTGGATTTGCAAGCGATGGTGCTGATGGAACGATTACTCGTGTCGAAATTGTCATCACGGACCTTGCAAGTGGATTGATTCTCAACAATGGCCCTGGACCTGTAACCGATTTCACTAAGACTGGGCCTGGATACTCATGGACTGCATTGTGGGATACAAGCAAACTCAATCACGAAGGCCAGTATGAAATAAGTGTCAAAGCTTACGATGGCGAAGATTATTCAGTTTCTGACGTAGTTCGAATCACCATCGATAAGCCAACAGATGAGAACAATATCCCTCCACAATTCGACAGAACAAACTGGAAGAATACTGTCACAATTTTCTGTGTCAAGGATTCATCATCTGAAAACCAATGTGGCGGCGGTGCTTCTATTGATTTGAAGGAATTCTTCTCAGATCCTGATGGTTCATTTGATGAACTGAGTATCGATTTCGTTGATGACCTAACAATCATTGACGACAATTTCCATCCAGTCTATGTCGTCATTGACAGTAATGGTGTTGCCAGATACGATCCAGCAACATCGCGAACAGATGAAGCAATTGGGGAATGGACTCTTGAAAACGTTCGATTCGTTGTTCGAGATACTCAAGATTCAGTAATTTACTCAGAGGGCGTTACATTCTTTGTTCAAGCGATTGAATTCAATGCTCAAAGAATGGATGCTGGTGAGTCGGTTACTGCCAATAATCCTGCTATCTTTAACGGAACTGGATTGCCTGGAAGCAGAATTGAAGCACGTACTATTTCGAGTTCAACATTCGTAAAATCTGTTGTTGTAGGTGACAATGGTATCTGGTCGATGGAACTTACTTTACAAGACATGAATGATGCTTCAAATGAAATCAAGTTTGAAATGGATGGCCAAACCTTCGGAGGCACAAACGATCCAACAGCATTCAATGTCGCAGTTGGTGCTGAGGATGATGGCGGTAACTTGATCCTCATCATCGGATTGGTCATTGCAGCTCTTGTTTTACTTGGGGCGATTGGATTCTTCTTTATTGAATTTGAAGATATTGAAGATGAGGCATTTGAAACTGAAAATCAACAAGTCGTCGAAGAAGATCCGTATGCTTGGGGTCGTAAAGACGTCGTAGAGCTTCCATCTGCACAGCAACCTCAACAGGTTGTTCAACAACCAGAAGTTCAGCATGAGGCTGCTCAAGCCTCTGCTCAGCATCCTGGGTGGATGTGGGACCAGGAATCAAATCAATGGGTCCCTGATCCAAATTACCAACCACCTTCACAATAAACGGTGAGTGGATTAGATGATTGCCAAACCTGGGGTACAGGAAAAAATCCTGTTGCATCTGCTTGATTATGCAGATTTCAAGGAAAAAGTGGAAGTTCCATTTTCGCTTTCACAAATGGGAATTGCAAACGCTGTAGCGATTGCACGTTCAAATGTACCTCGTGCAATATCTGGATTAAGAGACCAAGGCCTACTTGTAGAACGACAAGCTCACGTACATGGTGTTAGTCGAAAACGCAAAGCGTATTTTTTGACTGACTCAGGAATTATAGCGGCAGAAGAAACCTGGGAACGACTTCGTCAGTTTCAATTTCGATGCATAGGCTCTGATGGTGAGGCATTGAGCACCACCTTAGGTTCTGCTCATGAAGTCCTACCATTTGCAATGAGACCAGTTGATATTATTCGTTATCTTGATGATAATTTAATCCTCGATGTTCGCCCATTGACGGAAGATCTCATCGAACGTGATTTGTCGAAGCAAGTTGAGAAACAGTTGGTTACATCTCTTGGTGACCTTCCAAGATTACGTCATTTCTATGGTCGTGAAAAAGAACTCGATAACATGGTCAATCTGCTTGAGGCAAGAGCTACAACTCTACTCGTCCCCGGTATAGCAGGCATTGGTAAAACAACAATTGCTGCTAAATTGATTGAACGATTTATGCACAGAAGAAATCTATTGTATCATCGTTGTCAAGATTGGGAAGGTTCTCGTGCCATGTTTGAGGCAATTGCAGACTGGTTACTCAACATCGGTGACTCCTCATTTTCAGATTATCTGGCAGCAACTCCTGTTCCAAAACCCGATGATGCAGCACGAATTTTAGTTGATTCATTAGAAAATACTCTCACATTAATCGTGATTGATGATTTTCATAAAGTCTCAGATCCCATTTTATTCCAAACTATTCAATCGATGACGCTTGGTTTGTTGGGTAGTGAAGAGTCAATTGGACTCGTCATTTTCTCACGCTCATTCAGACCGGTTGTTCCAACAAAAGATGCAGAAGGAAGGATTACCAGTTTGGTATTGCCACTTGATGGTCTAGATTCAGAATCTGCACGGCATATACTTTCAGGTTTTGATGACCTTTCCACTGAGCAATGGCTTCACATTCACGGTTTATCCCGAGGACATCCATTGGTCTTGGAATTGATTAACAGAGGAGCTTCAGCAGGAGCATTTCACGACACACTCGAGCATTATGTTACCAAGGAAATCTTCTCGAAACTCACAGCAGAGCAAAAGCGAGTATTGACCGTACTCTCAATCTTTAGAGAATCTGTAACGCTCGAAGCATTACTTGCCCACGAACTTGACGTTGATGTCTTGGATAGTTTAGTCGAACAAGGTCTAGCGAGGCAAGTTGACACTGATGTATTTGACGTACACGATTTGATCCGTGAATTTTTGCTTCAAAGTTTAGACGAGCCAACCAAGAAAGAAGTTCACAACAGTTGTGCAGCATATTATGCAAAACAAGCAAAGAGTTCAGAAGCTACACTGGAGCAAATTTACCATGAACTTGCATCCGATCATCAACAAGAAGCAATCTCTAAGATTGTGGAATTTGGTCGTGATATCGTTTCCCAAGGTCACCTTGAACTTCTCAGTCTCATCGAGGAAGTAAATACGGACGGCCTCAAACCAAAGACACTGGCTCCAATGCTTCAACTTCAGGGTGACATACTGCTCATGTTAGGACGATTTGAGCAAGCTTCAACAATTTTCGAACATGCAAGTTCTGCCTCACAATCAGCAGGGTCAGAAGTTATTTTCTCAGAGATTCTCGGGTCCCAGGCTGACATTGCTATGAAACAAGGCAAAACAGATTCTGCTCTTGAGTCCCATAAACAAGCACTTGAAGTTCAAGTGAAATTAGGTGATTCCAAAGGGGCTGCTCGAACGTACAATAATATGGGTTATTTGTATCGTAGAAAGAATGACAAATCAAAGGCATTAGCAGCATATTCAGAGGTCGAAGCGATTCTCTCAAACGATCATTCTCTACTTAGTGCCCAGATTATTTTGGGCAGAGCATTGCTTGATCTTGGCGAAGTCGAGCGAGCAAGAAAACATGCATTCGAGGCATTTGAACGAACCGACGAAGGTGAGGATTTGTTACTTCATGCACGTGCTCAAGCACTCCTAGGAAGATATCATGCCAAAATGAATGACTCAGAAACGTCTCTTCATCATTATTCGGAGTCACTAAACGTGATGTCTGATGCAGGAGACCCTGTTTCTTTGGTTGAAATCACAATCTTGTTGGGAGAGGTTTTGGAAGACAGTGGTCGCAGTGAAGAAGCCCTAGAACGCTATCGAGAAGCACTCATTATCGCAGAAGCAAACGATTTGCGCATGCAAATAGGTGAATTGTTGTCTAAACTTGGCGGTGTAGCGCCAGATCGTCAACGTAGAATGGAATACTTACAGCGAGCCCTAGCAGTGTTTCGAGAATTAGGAGCGCGTACAAGAATGCGAGAAGTACAAGCTCAGGTTCATGCTGCTGTCATGGGGCGTTAGAACATCGGACGGTCCAGTTCAAGAGAAATTTTACCTTCATGGTGAACAACCCAAATGTATTCGACACCGGCGAGTTCAACCGTTCCTGTATGGGGCGCTCCACCTGTGCCAGACAGTGATCGTTCAGTATCGAGCTCTCCTCCAGCATCGTACAAAATCAACTGAGTATCTGTCAGTTCAAGAGTAAACTGAGATTCATCTGCTTCTGTTGCTCTCCAGTAGACTCTTTCTGCATAGGAAGTGTTGTCAATACGGCTTGCAGAATCTGTTCGTTCAATGGCAGATGCTAAATCATTCATATTAGCATCGATTGCTTCTTCGTTCCAACGCTCCCGAGTTGCAGTTTCGATATCATATATCCATAGACTGAACATTGTGAGCAGTAAGACTCCAAGCAAGAATGTGAACACGTATCCCAGTTCAGTTGCAGCAGCCTCAGTCCTGCGTTGAAGTTGCGATTGTCTCAAGCAATCACCTCCGCTACGTATGCATCAAGCGATGAAATTTGTAACGAAAATTGAATTGGTTCACCAGCGGTATGCCATATCGATTCTGATGTTCCAAAACCTGGGTCAGGGACCCAGCCGACATAATCGGATAAGAGGTCAAGCCTGCCAGGGTATATTGTCCAATCAAGACTTGACTCGAGTCCATCTGTTGAAGTTAAAGCAATTGCTTCACCGTAAGGTTCAGCCCATCCTCTGCGAACTTCGTATGCAATATCACTTGCGAGGCTGGTTCTTTTGGAGAGTGTTACTTCCATAGATAATTTGCCGCTACCAGTTGCTGAGTCTGAGGTTGGGTGGAGTGATGGAATTGTAGCAGCAAACCGAGGGCCTGGGCCTCCACGATCTGGTGGAGATACAATCACTGTTGGATTAAATTCTGGATGATTGGTCACGACAGCTCCCCCAGTCATTGCAACCTCCATTCCAGTGACAGAGGATTCAAAAGAGTAGGTGAATCGAGAAATTTGCATGATCCAAGCGCTTCCAATTGGGGTATAGGGCTCCTCGACCACCATGCCATACATTTGCATATGGACACTCGCTGGATAACTTCCTGTTTGCCACGCTGTTTGCATGTCAATGATACTTCGTCCACCCATGCTTTCCCATGGCATTTTCAAATCCACCCATCCGGAAGCAGTAACATCGATGGAGACACATCTTCGATGACCATCATGCATGGCTTGGATAAACCCTCTTGTTCCATTCATTGCAGTGGCATACATTCCATATCCTTCGGTCGTATTCAGGTATATCTCTTCATTTTCAACAGCCATTTCAAGAGACGCCCCTTGTTCAATGACCGTGTTATTCGAAATCAAATTAGAGGCGTTTAAAATCGTCTGTGCTCCATTTGCTCGTACGTTGATATCAAGAGAATGAGTTGTAGTTATTTGGAATTGCTTTCCTGATTCCATCCCAGTATCTGCTGCTCCGATTTGGAAAACCCCGTTTGTTTCAGCGTTGCTTTGCCATTGTATACCAATTGGCATATCAGAATTGAGAGATGCTGCTCCATCAATTCCTGATGGTGGCCATTGAACTCGATCTGAACTCATTGCTGCCACAGTGATACCGTTACCTCTCCAAGTTGCCGTTGCTGATACCGTGTTTGGATTCGTCAAAATCAGATACCCTGGCTGGGATGGAGGGATGAATGATGTTCCATGGAGAGCCCCACTGTCGCTCTTCCAAGCAGTTGCCCCTTCAATTTCATCCAGAGACACCATCAACTGTGCGTCTGCAGTCGTGGTAAGATGGACCACTTGAGGGCTTGCTAAGGTCAATGACTTAGACCAAGAAGTCTCAACATTAACCAATCCTGAAGGAACAGCTACTTCTGTGAATGAACCAAATTGTCCGTTCCCGTTTACCATGATGAGTTGGTCGGAAACGATATTCAAGTTTACAATCCCCTGTGGCAAAGGAAGGGACCATGAACGGCCTTTACCGTTTGCACCTGCATCACTGGCTTGAATTTCAGATGAACCATTTCCATTTTTCAACCAATAGACTTCTAATTCTTGTGTAGATTCAATCTTGTAGTTATCGCCATCAAGATCCCATTGTGTAATGTCGTCTACAAATAATTCCGCAGTTTGAGCAAGAACTCCATTCTGGAGTAGATCTAACGTAATCGGGCCGAGAGGGAAACTAAGGCCTGGTTTGGTGGTAAGTATTACTGAGTTAGCCCAAGATGGTGCGGTGTAGTGGAACGGGCGGTCAGGGCCCAGTCGCATATCTGAGAAACAAACTGAACTTGTTGTAGATTCTGGGTGACGTAATTGGAGTTCGTCATCGAAATCGATCACATCTCTTATTCGAAACGAGTGGCCTTCCTCCCATGTCGATGAATACCACATGCCACTTCGCATAGCGTCCCATTCAAGAGATCCGTCCACCGGCACGAATTCTTGAGTCACCACGTCTCCAGGCATCCCTTGTTCTGCTAAATTTGTGGTTTGTTGATTGAATTGGGTCATCTGTGCTGCCATATCATGACGCTCAACACTGCCTTCGAGTTCTTCGATAACTGGAATCATTGTGACCATCATGATGCTGATGATCGAAAGAACTCCTCCAAATAAGAGAACAGTTGCAATCGCAGCAGAAACTGCTTCTTCATTTCGCTGAAGTTCATTCATCCGTTCACCACCATCCGACGAACATCAATCTCCAAAGAGAGTTCAAGGTTTTGGGTTTCTACAGTAAATCCATCTATTCCACTTGCCCTTTGATATGGTGAGATGCCGATGAATTCATCAAGTGTACCTGAGGCTCGATTAAGTGTGTAATCGGTCAGCCAAATTTCATGATATTGGGGGTCGACGATTGAGTGCAATGTGTTTTTTACCATGACTCTCAAATTGTATGCCTCTCCCGTAAAGAGTTGGATAGGTCCCATTGATTCGACTTTAAACCCAACATTTGGTCCATTGCCCAGTGATTCGCTGAGTTGAACATCTGTAAGGACAAGGGAAAGTCTTGTTGTGCCATCGACAAGGGTGTCAAGACGTAGACGTGGTGCTTTTTCTATTTCCCATGATGTGCTCGGATCTTTTGATATTCGTGCATCATTAATCAAAACAATTTGATTGAGGCCACCATCGATGTTGGTGCTAATGCTCAATCCAGATAACACAAATCGAGCCCATCGGTGAACATGAGCACCTCCTTCGTTGTACATGTCTACTATCAAGTATGTTTCACTGGTCAAATTATGTTCAATTACCGTGGAATCAAACGTCGGTTCAACTGCGAACGATACTGAATTCGTAGGATTTGTGACGACAACTGATGTAACAGATTCATTCATTGAGATATAGTGGAATGAACTGCTATTGATCTCATCCACTTGGACCACTTCATACGGCGTTAAATCCGCTGAAAGCACCCATTCTTCCACAAGTTGTACTGGATTGATTGAAGAAGCTTGTAATGAGAGGGCTTGGCGAGTTCCTGTTCCATTTGGAGCATCTCCCACGACGTCAAGTCGATCTTCAATACGATCTGCAATGTTGTTGGCACTGTTCCAATTCGTATTGTCTTGGAAGGCGACGAGATATGGATTTAGAAATACGAAAACACCTCCCATGATGCTAACAACCATTGCCAACATCATGATGACGCCGAGGATTTCGCTTACTCCATCATCCTCTTTATTTCGCTCTCGTCGCTGCATCGTCGTCCCCCCTCTTGTATCTTGAGCATCTCGCCTGCATTTAGGGATTGACCTTGCTGTTTATTGATTCATAGCAATTCCCTGGCTATTCTTTGGATTGCGTTTGTTGCAAATCCATCTCCGTCCCTACGGCCTATGAAGTGCGAAAAGTGAGGGCCGTCTTGTGTAGAGATATTGATGTCACCTTCAAAGACCTCATCTATTTCAAAAAGAACACTTGACTCTGCTAAATGCGGTGCATTGTTCATTTCAGAAAGGTGTGTTAGAGTAATGCTTCTGGTTTTATCTGTGCACACCTCTTTCAAGAATTGTCCTGTTTGTTTGTTGGACAAGTGGCCCCCTCTCCCAGAGATTCGATCTTTCAGAGAACGGGGATACGGGCCATTCATCAACCTGTTCGTATCGTAGTTTGCTTCCACTGCAATATGTTCGCATCCATGAACATGGTCAACGAGCTCGTCAGTCCATGAACCAAGGTCTGTGATTATGGCTGTTCTTTCCCCTCCGTGACTGGCTACAAATGCTACGTTTTCTGCTCCTGAATGTGGTACGGGTACTGGCAGCAATGATGTCCCTCGGGAGAACTGTAGTACGTCTAGAGATTCAAAATGGTGTGTTAATTCAGGAAGAAGACCTAATTCCTGGGTTGTTCGATGGTTAGCATATATTGGAATGCCCCAACGCTTTTGCGCTATCAGCGCACCTCCTCCATGGTCTCCATGATGATGAGTTATGACGATTGCTTCCAGATCTTTTGGACTCACATCAAGAAGATTCAATCGTTTTTCTAACTGCACACCGCTGAATCCCTGATCCACAAGGATATGGGATGATTCAGTACTGAGAAGTGTGGCGTTACCACGACTTCCAGTGCCAAGGTGCGTAATCGATAGCCCCATCCCAATCATGTTGATGGGGCAACAGACGGATATTGAATACACCGCATGATTCAGGTCAAAACCATTGAATTCTGGGCTTCTAAAAGCGGTTCAGTGTATGAACAACGCTCCATCATTCCTATAAGCATGGAGACAAGGACAAATCATGCGGCGTTTGCCGCTTAGGTGTTTTTTTGCGACGAAGTCAGACAACCTTGCTCTCCACTCTCGCAGTAATCGCTGGGCTCCTCTTCATGTCTCAGTTTCCAACGATTTCTCCAGTTGCGAATATATATCCTGATGATACAACTGGTGAGGGGCCTCCTACAACAGATACAGACGGAGATGGGATTCCCGATGTTCATGAGGCTATTTTTGAGGAGTGGGTGAACTTTAGTGCAGTCGATGGGCGACTCGTTTCGATGGAGGGTATGGATAAAGAAGACGCTTCAGATGCCAATTTCGATACCGATAGGGATGGTTTGAATAACACAGAAGAGTATTGTTGGCCGTATCCTGCCAATTGTAATGATCCAGGTTTTTCCAGAGGTTTGACAGGTCTATTGGATGAGAATGGAGATCGACAGTATCTCGATCCCCGTATGTCAGACACTGATGGTGATGGAATGCCTGATGGATTTGAAGCGGCTATGTGCGCTCGTGCCGGTGGATTCGATATTGTCACACTCAGATACATTTGCCCCTATTTTGACCCATTGAATAACAGTGATATGACCGATGACCCTGATGATGATGGGTTTGATGTCAACAGAGATGGTTTCATCTCAATCGCAGAACAGTATACTTCTCCTGAAGAATATCGCTTTGGTTCGCCGGGTAACTTTACTACTGAACTTGATGGCTTGTGGTGTGCTGCCACTCTCCCTCAAGGCTCTGTAATTACACAATGGCCATTCATCAATACAGGCGTAAATGCGTCATTCCAGAACATACTTTCTGCGTGTACAACAAATGCAACATCATTCGTCGGAGAAGATCTTTGGCTTGGTACCGACCCACTGCTTGAAGATTCAGATCGATACAGCTGGGATGGCTTCAGTATTCGCCCACTGTATCCCTCCTTTGGAGACGGTATGCCAGATGGCTGGGAAGTACACTTTGGATTAAACCCCCTGAATCGTTCAAATGCTTTACTTGACATTGATGCGGATGGTTGGGATGTAAATCGAGATGGTATTGTTTCAATTGATGTGAGCCGGACTGAAACAGCCTTGGCATTAGGGGAATCTCTGTCAAATCTTGAAGAATTTTACATCCACAACGATGAAGGTAATACGGTAATGTCTGGTTTGAAAGAAATCCAAATTGGATTAAATGATTCATCATACTACAGTTATCCACTCACGTTCAATGCTGTTGAAGGCAATATGGCAGTCATGCACCATGATGTTCGAAGTATTTTAGTTGAAGATTCAATCGTATACGTACTTACTCGCTATGGAATGACCGTGCTGGATTATGGACTCGGTGTAACTCAAGATTACTGGTTCCCTCAAGGGTTCACTGGCTATGAAGCAATCTTCGTTGAATCTGATAATGGACCTCATTCTGTTGCGATAGCAACTTCACACGGTATGCACGTTGCAGCACTTCAAGTTGATGGATTTTTGGAACCAATTAGTTCCTGGTCCTCAAGTGATCCTGTTCCGCTTTTCGCATTGACTCGACTTGCAATTGATGGCTCATCGCAACAGATTATTGCTCTTGGTTCGAATGGAGACGGAGCTGTTTACGAAGTAACAACCGGTGGATTGATATCTCAAACCTTTGAACTAGGTCTTAATCTCAAAGCAACACTTTCCGAATCTCAAGTTACAGTCACAGAACTTGCCCATGGAAGTGTCCCTGGTGGCGGACTGGTTCTTTATGTCGGTACAGAACGGGGATTAATGACTCTTGAATCTGCTACTGGAAGAGATGAGGCAACTCCTTCGTGGAGATTTTTCTTTGACCCTAATCCATCTCTTATTCCGAATCGTATCGATGACCTCAGAACGCTAAACTTAGGGGCAAGCGGCAATCCTGCAGAAGTTCAAGCATTGCATCTTGATGGACCCAACAAAGAAAATCCAACGGTTCTCTGGATTGGTACACCTTCGGGGTTGCATCGTTTGAATTTAGAAATCAATGATATGACATTTGGCGGGCTACTTGAACATCCTGGAGGCGATGCTGAAGAACTCTCGAAATCCAACAACATTCATTCTATTCTTCCTACTGGAGATGAAATCATCATCGGTTCTTCCGCAGGTCTGTGGATTCTTGCAGGAAATCATCTGGACGTTTATGGTCTCCAATCACAGTCTGAATTACCCGGTGAACTTGCTGCTCTGAGCACGTTACAAAAGAACGGTAACACATACATTC
>Ga0208277_1000611_pt1 | contig 20865 bp, 19 predicted proteins | sample ETNtaG_5_FD_185782 | JGI IMG/M metagenome (GOLD analysis project Ga0208277, IMG submission 185782) | Marine microbial and viral communities from oxygen minimum zone, Eastern Pacific Ocean - ETNP201406SV205 (SPAdes) (version 2) | ecosystem: Environmental > Aquatic > Marine > Oceanic ...
TACTTTTTCAATTTTCACTCATTTAATCTTCCTAATCGACGATACTTTTCCTTGTATTTTTCCCAGAGGTTTTTCTGTCGATCAGATAAATCTAATTCCCTTCCCTGAATAAATGCCTTTATTGGGTTAGTTTTTTGTGTAAGAGGTTCGTTGTCTGCTATAAAAAATGTTGCATCTTTTCCCGGCTCAAGTGATCCAACTCTATCATCTACCTCCAAAATCTCTGCAGCTGAAAGAGTTATTGATCTCAGTGCGACCTCTTTAGTTAGGCCCCATGTAACTGCACGCATTGCCTCATCTGGAAGTGTTCTTACATGCCCATCCATTGGGTAGCCTGGATCTAAAGAAATACAAAAATGAACACCAGCCTTTTGTAATAGAGCAGGAAGTTTATAAGGTGTGTGAATAGGCTCAAATCTTCTTCGCGGACCAACCTGAACACCCAATAATATAATTGGAACATTATTATCAACTAATAGTTTGGGATTAATCCATGAGTCTCTTCCACCAACGATAACAATATTTAGATTTTCTTTTTTTGCCCATTTGACTGCTGCTTCTATTTGCCTGATATCGTTTGCTTTTATATGAATTGGTTCTGAGTAAATAATAAATGGAATCATTGCCTCAAGTCGGAGATCAGATTGCTGTTTATTCTCAGCTTTTCTCTCTTTTGCATTTTTCCGATGATGGTATGCTCTTACATTGAGGATTAATTTATCTAGCTCTCTAATTTTTTCATGATACTCATCGCGCTGTTTTTTTTCATCTTTTTTTGTATTCTTTCCGTAATCAAAATACATTCTTGGCCAGTTTATATTTAATGCTGCAGGGTGTTTTAAAGTTGCATCTTCCCATGTCCAACCATCTAACATCATCACAGAAGATTGACCAGGAACCCTTCCTGAGGAGGGCACTGAATTAACAATCATTATACCATTAGATCTAGTTACAGGGATAAGGTCTGAATCAGGATTATATGCAACATTTGCTCTTGTATTAGGGTTTATATCACCTGTCTCAGAGTGGTCGTTAGTTTGTTTTACGGCAGATATTTCTGTTAATCCTATTCTTGTAAAACCAGCAACATATCCTGGAACCACATGCTTACCATAAATCTCATAAATATCTGTTTCTGGTGATGGTTGGATATTTTGGTCTATTGAGACAATTTTTCCTTCAGCGAATAATAAATCATATTCTTCTAAGATATCTCCTGATACTGTGTAGAGCGTGCCTCCTCTTAGCAAGATGGGTCTTTTTTGATTATCTCCTGGAATTTGATTATTTGAAAATAAAATTGAAGCGGTGAGAAATAATAAGCTGTATCGCATCTCTTACCTTGTACCCATTATTTCAAGGTCATCAATTGTACAATTATGTTTATGTTGAGGAGTACTGCTATTCGGTTTCATTTCTTTTCCTGTTGAAGGACCAGATGCAAGTATTTTCTTTATTAGGTTTTCTCTTTGACTCTTGTCTCTTTCTTCTAGCTGATTATTTTCATCAACAGACCAGTATCTTGTACCTTCAATCCAAGTCTCTAAAACTTTGGAGTAGATTGATAAAGGGTGTCCATCCCAAATAACAAAATCTGCATCTTTACCCTCTTCTAATGATCCCACCCATTGGTCTATTTTTAATTGTTTTGCAGGATTAATTGTTACAAAATTCAATGCTTCCTCTTCAGAGAGTCCACCGTATTTAACAGCTTTCATGGCTTCTGTATTCATTCGTCTTGCCAATTCAGAATCATCAGAATTAAAAGACACTAATACATCATTTTTTGCCATCAATGTACCATTATATGGGATTGCATCTATAACTTCATATTTGTATTGCCACCAATCAGAAAATGTAGAAGCCCCAGCTCCGTGTTCAGCAATTCGCTCGGCAACTTTGTATCCTTCAAGTACATGTTGAAAAGTAGCAATCTTAAAACCAAAATCTTCTGCAATTCTAGTCAGCATTAATATTTCATCCTGACGATATGAATGACAATGTAGTAATCGTTTTCCTTCAATGATTTCTGCTAGAGCTTCTAGTTCAAGATCTTTTCTTGGAGGTATAATATTTTTTTGGGCTTTAGAATTTCTAGAATATGCATTGTGGCGATGTCTATAATCTTGAGCTGCTCTAAATGCATCTCTGATAACCTGTTCGACACCCATACGGGTTTGAGGATACCTTCCAGTCCCTTCCCAGTTTGCTTGTTTAACATTTTCACCAAGAGCAAACTTAATTCCCTGAGGTGCATTATCGAATATTAAATCTTGTGGTTCTGAACCCCATTTGAGTTTTATGACGGCATTTTGACCACCAATAGGATTTGCAGACCCATGAAGAATATTGGCCGTAGTAAGTCCACCGCCTAGTTGTCTATATATGTTTACATCGTCAGCGTAAAGTACATCGCGAATCCGAACTTCAGCGGTAACTGCTTGTGCTCCCTCATTGATAGATGACGCAGCAGAGTGGCTGTGGCAATCAATTAGTCCTGGAGTAATGAATTTTCCAGTACCATCAATTACAAGTGCACTTCCCATGGGTACGCTAATGTCAGGTGCAACTTTATCAACCTTTCCATTCACAAAAAGTATATCCCAATCTTGGACTATACCTTTTGGACCACATGTCCATATGGTTGCATTATCTATAAGTATGGCATTGGGAGACATAAGTTCTTCATTAAGTCCGTATGCACCCTCAGGGTAAAAAACATTTAATTCACTTTTTTTACTCTTATCTCGTACGATTGGTTTTTTATTAATTGTTCGCTTAGCAATAAAGGAGTATTGATTTGAGCCATCGTAAACCAATCCACTTATCTTATCTTTTTTTACGCTGCCATTAAATGCAAGCGATCCATCAATATCTAATACAGAACCCAAAGTTCTAAATTCAATTGAATTTTTGTAAATCTTAAAATCTTTTACATTGGTAATACTATCACCAATTTTTATTTTGCCTTCGAGTTCATTATTTGTTAATGCTTTTTGTCTTTTGATTTTGTCTTTCTTGTATTTTTCTGGGACATTAAACTCAATTTCAAATACGTTATCTTCAATTTTGAATTCCCATTTTCCAGCGAGTGAAGGCTTGTGTCGATTAGCAATGTATTTCTCTTCTCCACCGAGCCATAAAGATGTTACTCTTGACTTTGGGTTAAAATAATTTCCATCTGTAACTACTAGGTTTGCCATAAATCCAGATTGTATTTTACCTAGAATTTTTTCTGCACCCATTGCCTCAGCAGGATAGGTTGTAAGTGCCGCAAGTGCTACATCTTGAGGAAGGCCACGATCAATAATCGTTTGAAGATTTTTTCTAAATGATGCCTTATTTTTTAGTGTTCCTGAAGTAAGACAAAAGCGTATTCCTGCATCAAAAACCTTTTTTATGTTGTCTGGTGCCATGTCCCAATGCTTTAGTTGTTCATTTGAATATTGCAGTGCTATATGCGGGTCAATTACTTTAGGTTTATTAGGGAATTCAAGTGGGAATATAATAAATGGGTTTTGTTCTTTTATCGCATTTAGTCTTCTGTATTCATAGCCACTACCAAGTAGCCATGGGTTTAGATTGAACTCTTTGGCAATATTTAGTGCGCGCATTGCTGCATGTTCTTCCTTTGTCATAAAAAGAATGGGGAGTCTTTTCATTTGAAAAGTTGAGAGCTCAGATAAAGAGGAGTTTAAAGGAAGCGGTTCATTCTCTTCAGGGTGTTTTTTTAGTATCTCAGATGAGCTATAATACCAATCTGCATCTATGAAGGTTTGTCTAATGACTGCAATGACTCCAAGCAAGGAGTTAGGATATCCCCTGTCAGACCATCCCGTTGCTTTGAATTCAATTAATTGGGATAAATCTTTTACAATAGAAATCATTTTATCATTGAGCAATACTAAATCTGATTTACCCTTGAAGATACCTTGCTCGGGAACCACATGAGCTAATGTTATTCCAATCTTATGTAGGGATTCTAAATCCTTTTGTTTAATAATAAGATCATCTTTAGCACGATATTCGGCCCGTATCTTTTCATTCCAATGATCATCTGGGCTTTTAATGTTCTCATCTTTTTTTGTTTGAAGCCATCCATCAATGAATCCTGCGTAAATATGAGCGCCTTCCATATCAATTTCATATGCATCAAGAGGAATTTGAATGTATCTACCTACTTTTTCAATTTTACCATCTCTAATAACTATTGTGGCATCCTTTATTGAGTCGCCAGGCTCTGTATGTACCATCGCATGTGTCAATGCCCAAACTCTAGGATTGTTGGTATGTATATCTTTTACGGGTTCAGTCTGACCCATTATTAAAGATGTGAGAACAGATGATATCAAAATGAAGTATATCAAAAGTTTGGACCTTTTAGTTCGGTGTTGTTAATAAAGTCTGTAACATACTGAAAAGTATCATTAATATCATCAGAAATATGAAATAAATCTAAATCTTCAGGTGATATTGTACCAATCTCTACAAGATAATCCCAGTTTACTACTTTTGACCAAAATTCTTTTCCATAAAGAACAATAGGTAGTTTTGTTTTGATTTTCTCAGTTTGTATAAGAGTTAATAGTTCCATTAATTCATCAAGTGTACCAAAGCCACCTGGCCACACAATTAGCGCTTTAGCGAGATATAGAAACCAAAATTTCCGCATAAAAAAGTAATGAAATTTCATATCTAAATCATCTGATATCCATTTATTTCCTGAGGATTCAAAAGGAAGTGATATGGTTAAGCCAACATTCAATCCATCTGCCTCTGATGCCCCACGATTGGATGCTTCCATTATTCCACCACCGCCACCTGAACAAATGATATAACGATGTTTTGTATCTTTTAAGTCTTTACTCCATTTTGTGAACTTACCAGCTAATTGGCGCGCATCTTCATAATAGCGGCTCATTTTCAAATCCATTTTCATTCGAGCTAGTTCTTTAGAACTTATATCTTCAGGTCTATTAGATAGTGCATTTTGTGCCTCTTCTTTAGATAGTATTCTTGCTGATCCAAAAAAAACAATAGTCTCTGATATATTGTTTTGTTCTAATCTTTGTAGAGGTCCATAATATTCTGATAATATTCTCAGTGATCGCCCAGAGGAGCTTCCTAAAAAATTGTGGTTATAATAGAATCTGTCTTTTGTCTCTGTATTCGTCATTTTATTCATCCCTTTAATATTTTCATCGAAAAAGTAAACCTTTTATCATTGATAATGAAAGCCAAGATTAAAAAAGATATAAAATATTGATTGAACAAAATTAATCTAGGTATTTTCTGGTGATGTACTTTCGCATATTATTAATTGGTTTGTTATTCTCTTGCGCAACCAAGCCGCGTCCAAAACAAGTAGCAATGCCGTTGACAAAAGAAGCTCTTGATATGAATCAAGAGGAGACTGTTTACACCTTGGGCTATATGTCAGATTATGAGATATGGGAGTTTTTAAATGAAAAGCCCTCTGAAAAAGATGTCCTTAATACTTTTGGGTCGCCTGATTCAGTTTGGCTTGATGATAATAGATCCACTAAATATCTTTATTATTATATATCAAAAATGCGTGATTATAACACTATTGAAATAAGCGCGAGTACTGATAGTGTTTCTGGATTTGAATGGGATTAAATATGAAAAAAAATAAACTTTTGAACTATAGTGATTATTTGCATTTAGAAGAGATTCTAAATAGTCAAGAATTAAGGAGTGCCAAACGTAAATCGCCTGCACATGATGAGATGTTATTCATTATTATCCATCAAGTTTATGAACTATGGTTTAAACAAATTATTCATGAATTGGATTCCATACTTGTAATGTTTAATAAAGATGTCGTTTCCGAATCAGATGTTAGTATTGCAGTATCTAGATTAGATCGAATAATAGAAATACAGAAGATTCTCATTGACCAAGTAAGAGTTCTTGAAACTATGACGGCTATGGACTTTTTGGAGTTTAGAGATGATTTATTTCCATCTTCAGGATTTCAAAGCGCACAATTTAGAGCACTAGAGAATAAACTTGGGCTTCAAAAAACGAGCAGAATCAATTACGGAGGCAAGGATTATAAAGATTCCTTAAAAGATAAAGATAAAAAAAGAGCGGAAAAAACTGAAGGTGAAGATTCTCTTTTTCAATTGCTTGAGAAATGGTTGGAAAGAACTCCTTTTCTGTCTTTTGAGGGGTTTGATTTTTGGGATAAATATAGTTCTGCAGTAAGATTAATGCTTAAAAATGAAAAGGATACAATTATAAATAATCCTAATTATGGGAAAATAGAGATAGATTATCATCTTAAGGAGCATCAAAAAGCAGTATTATCATTTGAGGCAATGATAAATCCAGAAAAGCATCAGGAATTAATTAAAAAAAATAAAAAACGATTATCTCACAAAGCAACTCAAGCTGCATTACTTATTTTCCTTTACCGTGATGAACCTATTTTGCATTCACCTTTCAATTTTTTATCTAGACTTATGGACGTTGATGAATTATTTACTTCATGGCGACAGAGGCACACATTAATGGTTAGGAGGATGATTGGTGCAAAAATTGGCACTGGTGGTTCTTCAGGGCATGCGTATTTGAAGTCCACTGCTGAACGTCATAAAGTATTCTCTGAGTTAGCGGATTTATCTACATTTTTTATCCAGCGTTCGTCATTACCTAAATTACCGGATAACATAAAACAAAACTTAGGATATCATTTTAAATTATGAGATTTACATTAAAAAATAAACATGCGATAGTTTGCGGTAGTACAGATGGTATTGGGAAAGCAACTGCAATTTTATTTGCATTGCAAGGATGTGAGGTTACAATTATCGCTCGGAATCAAAAAAAGCTAGATAATACTCTTTCACTGCTAAATAGAGATCAGGGCCAATCCCACAAATCTATTTGTGCTGATTTTGATGAACCCAAAGATTTAAAAAATAAGATTAATCAATATATTCAATCGTCAGAAAAAAATTTTCAAATATTAGTTAATAATTCTGGAGGCCCCAAAGGTGGTCCCATCATAGATGCTGAAGAGAATGAGTTTAGATTAGCTTTTGAAAGATTATTGATATGCAATCACGTCATGGCAAGAGCCGTATTCCCCGGGATGAAAAAGCATGGATCAGGTCGTATAATAAATGTCATTTCAACATCTGTGAATCAAGTCATACCCGGTCTTGGTGTATCAAACACTATAAGAGGAAGTGTTGCGCAATGGGGCAAGACTCTAGCATTAGAACTAGGAGAGTATAATATATGTGTCAATAATGTATTACCTGGTTATACCTCAACAAATCGCTTAAGTACCTTAGCAGAAAAAAAAGCATCTGATTTGGGTGTCTCTAAAAAAGATATTTATTCAAATTGGATTGACAATATATCTCTAAGACGATTAGCCAACCCCGAGGAGATAGCAAATACTATCCTATTTTTAGCATCAGATGAATCGTCTTATATAACTGGTCATAATCTATCTGTTGATGGTGGCCGTTTTGGTGTTTAATGAAAAAACGTATATCATTTAAGCAAATCACACAACTTGAGCCAGAGTGGGTCAAAAGTAAAATAGAAGAATTTATCATAGAGGATATGCCAACTGGAGATATTACTACTGATAATACAATATCTGATATTACCTTAAGTAGAGCTGAAATGATTGCAGCAGAAGATTTTATTTTTTGTGGTGAACAATTTATACCGCTCTGTTTTCCTAAAAATTGTAATATTGATTTATGTGTCCAAGATGGGATGAATGTATCCTTAGGACAGGTATTAGTTGGAATAGAAGGATATGCTAACTCTATACTCACTCATGAAAGGCTTGCTCTTAATCTTACTCAGCGCTTGTGCGGAATAACAACAGAGACAAAAAAATATTGTGATTTAAATTTACCAGAAAATTTCAAGGTGATGGATACTAGAAAAACAACACCGGGCCTCAGAAAATTTGAGAAATATGCTGTTTCAGTTGGAGGAGGGTGGAATCACAGACTTAATCTATCTACATCTATTTTACTTAAAGATAATCATCTTAAAGCCTCGGGAGGCATAAAAGAAGCCATATATAAAATTCGTAAAAATTGTAATGAGGATATTCCAATAGAGTTAGAAGTTGATACGATTGAGCAATTAAAAGAGGGTCTTAGATATAATTTGGATGGATACCTATTGGATAATATGGCGTCTAATATTGTAAAAGATGCAGTTTCACTGATTCGAGAGCAAAAAAATGGTGAGGAAATATTCATTGAGGCAAGTGGTGGTATTGACTACGATTTAATTGAATCATATGCATGGACAGGAGTAGATGCAGTATCCACAAGTGCAATAACCTCTAGAGCACCCGCAGTGGATATTAAAATGGATTTTATATAATGGAACTAATACAGAATTATATCTCAGGTCAATATGTAAATGCAATTTCTGATGACATAATAAATATTTATGAGCCCGCAACGGCCAAAGTCTATGGTGAATTATATGATTCAAATATCGAAGATGTTAATAGTGCTGTAAAAAGTGCTGAGAGTGCCTTTCCATCATGGTCTGCTTTGAAAGTTAATGAGAGGTCAAATTATTTAATTGCTATTGCAGAAAAAATTCATTCTCGATTAGATGAATTCGCAAGTTTCGAATCAAGGGATACAGGCAAGCCAATCTCACTCGCGAGGTCTCTTGATATTCCAAGATCAATATCTAATTTTAAATTTTTTGCTGAACATGCAAAAAATTTTGAATTTGAATTAGATTTAAATAGTGATGAGTCAAGGAATCGAATAATGAGATTGCCAATTGGAGTTGTCTGTTGCATATCTCCATGGAATTTACCTCTTTATTTATTTACCTGGAAGATTGCCCCTGCTTTGGTAACTGGTAATACTGTAATTGCAAAACCATCGGAAATAACCCCATACACTGCTTATCTATTAGGAGATATCTGCTCAGAGGTTGGACTCCCTCCTGGTGTTTTAAATATAATACATGGCAAAGGTCCTACCACTGGTAATCTGCTAGTTAATCATAAAAGTATTAAAGCGATATCTTTTACGGGTGGTACCTCAACTGGTAGATTAATATTTAAAAGCGCTTCTAATTCTTTTAAGAAATTATCGTTAGAGATGGGAGGTAAAAATCCTGCAATTATTTTTGATGATTGTGATTACGAAAAAATGTTAGATACAGTTGTAAGATCTTCATTCTCCAATCAAGGTCAGATTTGTTTGTGTAGTTCCAGAATATTGATTGAGAATTCAATTTATGAAAAGTTCAAGATAGATTTTTGTTTAAAAGTTTCTAATTTAATTATCGGTGATCCTATTGAGGGCAGTACTAGTTTTGGAGCGATATCATCTTTTGAACAATTTAAAAAGATTAATGATTACATTGATTTAGCAGTTTACGAAGGGGGTAAGATTCTGCTTGGTGGCTCTCAAGAAAAAATTAATGGCAGATGTTCAAATGGCTGGTTTATAAGGCCGACTATAATTGAAGGTTTAGAACCAACCTCAAGATTAAATCAAGAAGAAATATTTGGCCCCGTGGTTACTCTTCAACCTTTTGAAGCTGAATCAGAAGCAATAAATATTGCAAATGATACTGATTATGGACTTTCTGCTACCATATGGACAAGAGACTTGGAAAAGGCAAGAAGAGTTTCTAAGAGTATTGAAGCTGGAGTGATATGGGTTAATTGCTGGTTGTTGCGTGATTTAAGAACTCCTTTTGGAGGTATGAAAAATTCTGGTTACGGTAGAGAAGGGGGAGATTATGCAATGATGTTTTTCACTGAACAAAAAAATACATGTTTCCAAAATGAGTTCTAAATTTCAAAAACATATTTTTATTTGTACCAATGAGCGACCTAAAAATAATCCCAGAGGAGATTGCATAAGATGCGGTGCAATGGAAATAAGAACGCAATTTGTTAAGCTTATAAATAAATATGGTCTTAAAGGTAAAGTTAGAGCGAATAAAAGTGGTTGCATGGATGTCTGCGAATTAGGTGCGGTAGTTGTAATTTACCCAGATAATATTTGGTATACTCAGGTTAAAATCGAGGATGTTGATGAAATATTTCACAAATCCATTTTAGAAGATAGTGTTGTTCATAGATTATCCGCTGATGATAGAACTTGGCAAAAACTAAAAAAAATACGTGAGTCAATTAAATGAATGAAAACATTAAAACAGACAAAGCTCCCCACCCGGTCGGTAGTTATCCGCATGCAAGAAGAGTTGGGAATTTGCTTTTTTTATCAGGTGTCGGACCTCGAAGACCTGGAACTAATGTGATTCCTGGTGTTATGATGGATGGTCAGGGTAATCCAGTGGGTCACGATATTGATGCTCAGTGTCATTCTGTGTTTGAGAATGTAAAAATAATATTAGATGAGTCAGGCAGTCACTGGGAGAATCTAGTGGATGTAACTGTTTTTTTAACGAACATGAAAAGAGATTTTGATGTTTTTAATAAAATATACTCTGATTTTTTTAAAAATAATCAACCATGTAGGACAACTGTAGAGGTCAATTGTCTTCCAACACCTATAGCCATAGAATTGAAATGTATAGCTACAATAAATAAAAAATAATGCTGACGCCGCCAATTAACTTTAAAGAATGGATTGAAAGCAATCGACATTTACTTAAACCTCCAGTAGGGAATAAGATTGTTTATGAAGATGGTGATTTTTTTATCATGGTTGTTGGTGGTCCAAATAAGAGAAAAGATTATCATGTTGATCCAGTAGAAGAATTTTTTTTTCAGATAGATGGTGAAATGTTATTAAAAGTAATTGATAATGGTAAGAGAGTTGATGTTCCGATTAAGGAAGGTGAGATTTTTCTATTACCAAAAAATATTCCACATTCTCCACAAAGATTTCAAGATACTGTTGGTATGGTTATTGAATATAAGAGACCTGAAGGGGCTTTAGATTATTTTCAGTGGTATTGCGATGATTGTAACTCTCTCATTCATGAGGTTGGACTAGATTTAGAGGATATTGTTACCCAGCTTCCGCCTTTGTTTAATGCTTATTGGAATAGTGTTAAATCTAGAACCTGTGATAAATGTGGTGCAGTGCAGTCACCTCCAGAATAGCTAATTTTGAAAATTGACATACATACGCATATTTTGCCTAAGCATTGGCCTGACCTCAATAAGAAGTTTGGGTATGGTGGTTGGATAAGTCTTGATCATCACACTAATTCCACAGCAAAAATGATGAAAAATAATGAATGTTTTCGTATCATAGAGTGTAATTGTTGGGATCCTCAAGCTCGTATAGATGATTGCAAAAAGACTCAGGTTGATATTCAAGTTTTATCAACGGTTCCAGTAATGTTTAACTATTGGGCAAAGCCAGACCATGCTTTGTTTATTTCAAAAATAATCAACGATAATATTGCCAAGATTGTTGATGACTATCCAAAGAGGTTCATTGGTCTTGGTAACATACCTATGCAGAATGAAAAGTTAGCGATAAAGGAATTAGAACGATGTATGAGCGAGCTTGGCATGCAAGGTATACAAATTGGATCAAATATTAATGGAATGAATTTAAGTGATGAATCAATTTTTCCAATATTTGAGGCCGCAAGCGAACTAGGTGCAGCTATTTTCATTCATCCTTGGGACATGATGGGCAGTGAGGATATGAAAAAATATTGGCTTCCTTGGCTAGTCGGAATGCCTGCGGAAACAAGTAGGGCTATTTGTTCAATGATATTTGGCGGAATATTTTCGAGGTTACCTGAATTAAGAGTGGCCTTTGCTCATGGAGGAGGCGCTTTCCCATCAACAGTTGCTCGCATCCAACATGGATTTGATGTGAGACCTGATTTATGTGCGGTCGATAGTGATATTGCTCCTGTGGAATTTTTAGGAAAATTTTGGGTTGATTCATTGGTCCATGACAAGGATATGTTGGAATATTTAATAAAAAAAGTTGGTGAGAATAAAATTGTTATGGGATCTGATTATCCATTCCCGCTTGGTGAAAGTTTGCCTGGGAGTATGATAGAAGAGTCAAATATGAAATTATCAACAAAAGAGAATCTATTATTTAAGAATGCCTTGGATTGGCTAGACTTACCTCATGATAATTTTTTATGAACTATGATAGATCAAAGTCTTTTGCAATATCGCTTGATAAGAGTGATGCACTAGGACATTACAGAGGTCAATTTCATTATCCAAAAAACAATCAAGGAAATGAATTTATATACCTTTGTGGCAATTCACTTGGACTTCAACCAAAATCAGCTGAGGAAAAAATTAAAAGGGAATTCTCCACATGGGCCGAAAGAGGTGTCTTAGGTCAAGATAGTAGATGGATAGAATATCATGAAAAATTAACCAGATCTTCTGCAAATCTCGTTGGTGCGAACAACTCTGAAGTTGTTGTTATGAATGCCTTAACTGTGAATATACATTTTTTATTGATATCATTTTATCAACCAAATAATAAAAAATATAAAATATTGATGGAAAAAAATGCTTTCCCGTCCGATCAATATGCAATAAGAAGTCAAATTGAATTTCATGGATATAATCCAACAGATACTTTGATTGAGATTGAACCACGAGAGGATGAATATATACTAAGCCAGGGTGATATTATAGAAGCTATAAAAAAGCACGGTGACGAATTAGCAATGGTCTATCTTGGTGGTCTTAATTATTACACAGGGCAGGCGCTGGATATGAGAGAGATTGCTATTGTATCAAAAGAAAATAATGTAGTGGTTGGTTTTAATTTGGCTCATAGTGCAGGAAATGTCTATTTAGACTTACATAATTGGGATGTTGATTTTGCTGCTTGGTGTGGCTATAAATATTTATGTGGTGGTCCTGGAGCGCCCTCAGGTGTCTTTATCCATGAAAAACATCATCATTGGAAGGGGCCCAGATTATTAGGCTGGTGGGGTCATGATAAAAAATCAAGATTTGATATGCCATCCTCTTTTAAACCTATACCGACATCTGAAGCATGGCAGGTTAGTAATGCTCCTATAATGGGCATGGCACCATTGATTGCCTCAATGAATATTTATGATGAGATTGGGATGGATTCTATATCTCGAAAGGGTCTAAAATTATCAAATTATATGGAATATCTATTAAATGAATATTTACCACAAGTTACAATTATAACTCCAAAAGAGAGAGGTTGCCAATTATCGATTATAGTTCCTGGAGGAAAGAAAGTATTTGATTTTTTACAAAACAATGACGTTATTTGTGATTGGAGAAATCCCGATGTTATTCGTATTGCTCCACATCCCTTATTTAATACATTTATCGAAGTTTTTAGTTTTGTTCACATTTTAAAAAAAGCTCTTAACCATGCCTGAAAAGCTAACTATGATTGGTGCAGGTTTGGCTGGACCATTGATGGCCTCATTTTTATCAGAACGAGGATATTTTGTTGATATTTTTGAGCGACGTTTAGATATGCGCTGTGTTAATCAATCTGCAGGACGTTCAATTAATCTCGCTTTATCAAAAAGAGGGATTAAAGCTCTTAAGGAAATTGGTGTTTATAAATTAATAAAACCAATGATGTTACCAATGGTTGGTAGAATGATACATGATAATTACGGTAATACCCATCTTCAAAAATACGGTCAAAAAAAAAGTGAAGTAATATATTCGATATCACGTGCGTTTCTTAATAAGACTATTATGGATTATGCAGAGTCGAAAGATGATGTAAAAATTACTTTTGAACATCCTCTTATCGGAGTCGACCTCAATCAAAACAAATTAATTTTCCAGGATAAGATAAAAAAATTTGAACGATTATTTGGTTCAGATGGATCTTCATCAAAAATTCGAGATTCGATTAATAAAGTTCAACCCATTGGTTATAGAAATTTGCCTTTAGACCATGGTTATAAAGAACTCACAATACCTCCAGATGCTGAAGGTAATTATAGAATGGATTCTAAATCATTGCATATTTGGCCTAGGGGAGACTTTATGTTAATTGCTCTTCCAAATATAGATAAAAGCTTTACCTGTACTTTGTTTTTCCCATTAAATGGTAAACTTAGTTTTTCATCTATTAAATCAGGAAAAAAGATTATGAAATTTTTCAGCTCTTATTTTCCAGATACCGTTGAATTAATACCTGATTTAGAAGAAGAATATGTAAATAACCCTGTAGGTAAATTATCGACAATTTATTGTAATAGATGGCATTTTAAGGATAAAGCTCTGATATTTGGAGACGCTGCACATGCTATAGTACCTTTTTTTGGACAAGGGATGAACGCATCATTTCAGGATTGTACCATAATTAATGAATTCATTATCAAATATGATGGGAATTGGGATAAGATTTTCTCTCGCTTCTCTGATGTACAAGTTCCAAATGGACATGCTATTGCTGATATGGCAATAGAGAATTATATTGAAATGAGGGATTCGGTAAATGATCCAATGTTTATAAAAAGAAGAGAATTAGAATTTGAATTGGAGAGTAGATTTACAGAGCGATTTGTACCACGATATTCAATGGTCTCATTTACTACAATTCCATATTCTGAGGTGTATAGAAGAGGTTTATTGCAGTTAGGCTTAATAGATAACTATATCGCGGGGAAGATATCTAAGAGTGTTCTTTATGAGCAAATAAAAAACCAGTTAGACCCAATAAGATGAAGAAAATATTTTTTATTTTAGCTTTGGCTAATTTATTTTTTTCTTGTAATAATGATATAGCTAGAATTCACGAGGAAGCTTTTGTTGCAGATACTCACAATGATGTATTACTACGCTCATTATCTGGACGTGATATACTAACTGAACTACCTGAGAGTCATTCTGATTTACCAAAATTTGAACGAGGGGGTGTAGATCTCCAAGTTTTTTCAATATGGGTATCACCTACAGAGTTCAAAGGTAGTTATTACCAACGGGCAAATGACATGATATCTCATTTAGAATATTTATGCTCAAGGGTACCAGATAAATGGGCCATCCCTTTTTCTTACCAAGATATTATCTACAATGAGCAAAGAGGAATACTATCATGCATGATAGGTGTAGAAGGTGGCCATTCGATTGAAAATGATTTGAATAAACTTGAAGCATTGTACCAAAGAGGTATGAGATATCTTGGAGTAACATGGAATAATTCAAACGATTGGGCTACATCTGCTAAGGATGAAACCGAGAATATTGATTCATTAGATTTTATTGGTTTGACCAAATTTGGAAAAGATGTCATCCGTAGGTGTAATGAACTAGGAATAATGATAGATATTTCTCACGCGGGTGAAAAAACTGTTTCTGACATTCTAAAAGTAACAAGTAAGCCAGTAATTGCTTCACATTCTTCCGTTAATAGCATATGTCCGCATTATAGGAACTTAACTGATGATCAATTATTTGCAATAAAAGAAAATAAGGGGGTAGTGTTTATTAACTTTTATCCAGGATATATTGACTCTTCATTCTCAAAAAAGGCACAGAATATCAGAAATGCAAATAATTCTCTTTTAGAATCTGCAGATATGTTTTATCAGCCAGGGACAGATGCTCATTGGTATAAAACTAGTGAAATATTAAATCCTTTATACAAGAAAATTGCTCCTGAATTAATTGATGTAGTGAATCATATTGACTACGTTGCAAAGCTCATTGGGGTTGACCATGTGGGCATTGGTGCTGACTGGGATGGGGTGGAATTGTTGCCTAATAATATTGAAAATATTGGGAAAATGCCATTATTGACTGAATATTTGATCGATAGAGGATTTTCAATTAGAGATGTTAAAAAAATACTGGGTGAAAATTTTAAAAGGGTATATAAAGAAGTGATGAGTCCTTAATTATTTTATAATTTATGATGATTTAAATGAGAAAAGAATTCAAATTAGCCCCTTCAATATTATCAGCAGATTTTTCGGATTTAGGTTCTGCTTTGAAAATTTGTGATCAGGGAGGCGCACATTGGATTCATGTTGATGTTATGGATAATCAATTTGTCCCCAATTTGACAATAGGACCACCTGTAGTTAAATCATTGAGACCGAAAACCAAAAAATTTTTGGATGTTCATATGATGGTTATTAAACCTGAAGAGTTAGTAGAACCTTTCGCACGCGCAGGTGCTGATAATATAACTTTCCATATAGAAGCTACAGATGACCCTGAGGGTTTAATTGATTTAATTAAATCTTGTGGTTGTAAAGTTGGTGTTTCTATTAAACCAAAAACGCCTCTTGCTGAAATCTATCCATTATTAGATAAAGTAGATATTGTCTTGGTCATGACAGTAGAACCAGGATTTGGGGGCCAAGGTTACTTAGATGGTTCAAATGAGCGTATCAGAAATATTAATCAGTTCTTATCTGATAAATGCCTTGATAGAGTCTTAATCGAGGTTGATGGAGGTATTAAACTACATAATGCGAGTGAGGTAATGAGTGCTGGCGCTAATGTATTAGTTGCTGGATCGGAAGTTTTTAAATCTGATAATCCAGTCAAAACAATTCAACAATTTTATCAACTTTAGAATTGCTAAGATATTTAATATAAAATATGATTTGGTTGATTTATTTTTAATAATGATTTAACTCTCTTGGAAAACATTTTTTATGAAAACATTTAATAATATCTCCAATTTCAATGATTGGTCAAAAAAAGAAAAAGACCAGTATTCAATTTCAGTTATAAAAGGATTGGTGATGGATGCAACGCGTCATGCAAATAGCGGGCATCCTGGTGGTCCAATGTCTTGTGCAGATTTCGCATATCTTCTATATCGAGATCATTTGAATTTTGATCCAAATAACTCAGAATGGGCAAACCGTGATAGATTTATTCTCTCTGGTGGTCACATGTCAATGTTACAGTATTCATTATTATTGTTCATGGGCTGGTTAGATGTTGATGACATTAAGAATTTTCGACAATTAGAAAGTAATACGCCTGGACATCCGGAGGTGGAGATACCAGGAGTTGAATGTACAACTGGACCTCTTGGTCAAGGTTTTGCGATGGGAGTGGGAATGGCTCACGCAGAAGCCTATCTTCGTAATTTAGTTTTGTCTAATGAGGATTATTCTGTTAATGAAAAATTTGGACGAGATATTATTGATCATTATACGTATGTATTAGCAAGTGATGGAGATTTGCAAGAGCCTGTTGCACTAGGATCTGCATCTCTTGCAGGGCATCTTGGTCTATCTAAGTTGATAGTATTTTATGATGCGAATTCAGCTCAAATATCTGGTAAAACTGATAGGTCAGATTCTACTGATTATTCGATGATATTTAAAGGTTTCAAATGGGATGTTCAAGAGATAGATGGACATGACCATAACCAATTGAATGAAGCTATTATTAATGCAAAAAAAAGTAATAGACCAAGTATTATCATTGGTAGAACGATAATGGCAAAAGGTACTGCCACCATGGAAGGAAATCATAATACTCATGGTGCGCCCTTATCTGATGAAGAAATAAATGCAACTAAAATTAAATTGGGAATGCCTCCTGATAAGTTTTATTTTCCTAATGAAGTTGCAAATCATTTCCGTAAAAGGCATGATGCGCTATCTAGTTCTGTAAAAGAGTGGATAGATATAACAAATGAACTTCGTTTAACAAAGAAATTAGGTCCTCTTTTATCTGTTTGTATAGACGATTATCTCCCAGAGATGGAGTATCCAGAATTTGTGCCAGGAGATTCCCTTGCTACCAGGAAAGCATTTGGTGCGACCTTAGATACATTTTCAATTTCAGTACCAAATTTAATTGGTGGATCAGCAGACCTTGAGCCTTCAAACTATACTGGTAACTTTGCAAAAACATATTTTGATTTCAAGATTGACAATCAATCTGGACGTAATATTCCTTTTGGGGTTAGAGAATTTCCTATGGCGGCAATGATGAATGGGATGGCATTGCATGGTGGGATTATACCTTTCGGAGGAACATTTTTAGTTTTTTCTGATTACGAGAGGCCAGCATTACGTCTTGCAGCAATTCAAAATGCTAGAGTTATACATGAGTTTACTCATGATTCTTTTTATGTTGGTGAAGATGGTCCTACCCACCAGCCTATTGAGCATACCATGGCATTAAGAACTATTCCCAATTTTAATGTTTTTCGTCCCGCAGATGCTAAAGAGACAGCTATATGCTTTCGCATTGCGATGGAGAATAAGGATATTCCTAGTGCTTTACTACTAACACGACAAGGAGTCCCCGTACTTAAACAAGATTATAATGAACTTGAAAAAGGAGTTAGAAAAGGAGCTTATATTTTAAAAGATTGTGAGGATGAACCTCAAATAGTGTTAATAGCTACGGGGTCAGAGGTCTCACTTGCGATTGAAACTGCTGAACTCTTAAACGATAAAAATGTTCGTATTGTGAGCATGCCTTGTATGGAAATCTTTGATAAACAGTCTGACGATTATAAGGCTAAAATTATTCCAAATCGGCGGTGTCTTAAGGTTACAATCGAAGCAGGAATTACAGCAGGTTGGGAAAAGTATTCTGGTGTCAATGGCTTTTCAATTGGTATTAATCACTATGGAGCTTCCGCACCAGGAAAAGAATTAGCAAACAAATTTGGTTTTCATCCAAAAATAATTGAAAAAAGAATTCGCAGACATATGGAATCTTTATTATGAAGATTCATTTAGCAACTGATCATGCAGGATTAGAATTAAAGAATGCATTAAAAAATCATCTTATAAATAAGAATCATGATATCACTGATCACGGTGCTTATGAATATGATGCGCTAGATGACTATCCGGATTTTATATTCCCCTGTGCGAACGCTGTAGCATCTGATTCTTCAAGTCGTGGAATTATTTTGGGCGGTTCCGGTCAGGGTGAGGCAATGGCTGCAAATAGGATTAAAGGTATAAGAGCTGCGGTTTTTTACAATGGGCCAATAGAGATTGTTAAGCTTTCTAGAGAACATAATGACGCTAATATATTATCACTAGGAGCTCGCTTTATGAGTGAAAAGGAAATTTATGATGTAATTGAAATTTGGCTCAACGTATCATTTGATGGTGGAAGGCATAAAAGGCGTATAGAAAAACTTGATCGATAGCTCACTTTAGCAAAGTTTTCCATTAATACTATGATAGTCTAATTTTATTCTTTCCACTTTCCCATTTTTTATATCATAAATATCACATTGGTCATAGGGTCTTGCATAAACATGTAAACTCGTGGCATAATCATTGGTATTATTTTCAACAGAATGTATATCTGCAGGTCCATCAAGAAAACCGGGGGTGCAATCAAGTTCTTGAACTTGCTTTAATTTTAATGGTTTTATTGAAACTTCTTCAAAATTACATATTTTTAATTTTCCAGTTTGAACTCGTGCCCAACATTTTTCTCCTTCATGACCATGAATAGGTGCGGATGTATGTGGAGGCCAACAGATTACCATAACTTCAAAATCAGCATCTTTATGAATGAGATTTCTAGTGTAATAATTTTTTCTTCTTAAATCGTAGTTTATTAACCATTCAGTACCTGATTTTAAATCTTTAAGATATGATGAAACATCTGAAACAGGGAAGTCTTGCTCTGCAAATTTCTTTAAGTTTTCAATTAGATTATTAATCATTTTTATCTCATTATAAGCATTAATAGATTAAACCATGTTATAAATGTATTCCATTTAGTCAATGCATATTTTAACATCTTTATGGCTAACAAAACACAACTGCATACTTTCAATCAATCATCTATTTTTACATTGTATAAATTATTTACTAATGCTGAAACTAACAAAATGATAGATATCAAAAATTGAGCGACAATAAAACTAATATATTTTATGGTCTTCTAGTATCTGTATTGCTCGCAGTTATCAGCCAATTAGCGAGTTCGTATGCAGGAATATATTTATTTGGATTTAAGAAAAGTCCCATATCACCCATTCTAATAGCTTTAGTATTTGGCATAGTTTTAGGAAATAAATTTGATTTTCAAACAAAGTATGGCCCGGGAATTAACTTCTGTATTAAGTATGTATTAAAGTTTGGTATCATTTTAATGGGCATACGTCTTGGGTTAATGGATTTGCTAGGTTTTGGAATGAAAAGTTTATTAGTTGTTTTTCCTTGCATTCTAATTAGCCTATTGATTTCCAAAAAAATTGCAAACTTATTTAAAATAGAATCAGGATTAGCATCATTAATAGCTGTCGGAACAAGTATATGTGGAGCTAGTGCTATAATAGCCTTTTCTTCAACAATACCCGCAAAAAAAAATGAGGTAGTTTTTGCAATAGCGAACATTACTGTTTTTGGTATCTTTGCAATGTTTTTTTATCCTTTAGCCGCAAAATTATTGTTTCATGAAGATTTTATTTCTTCAGGTATATTTTTAGGTGGATCGATACATGAAACTGCTCAGGTAGCAGGAGCAGGTCTGATTTATGCGCAGCAATATTCTCAGCCACAAGTATTAGAGATTGCAACTCTTACAAAGCTTATTAGAAATACGGCGATGGTTTTTGTGATTCCGTATATGGCATTTAAACAAAATTATATATCGAACTCAAAATCATTGATGAGGCATATAAAATCTGTTTTCCCTATTTTTATTTTAGGATTTATTGGATTAGGTATTTTGAGAACAATTGGAGATTTAGGCATTAATGATTTTGGATTAGCATATGGAATTTTAGATTCTGCAAAATGGACTACTTTGATTAGCAATATTACCGAATTATCAAAGTTCTTTCTAATTATGGCCATGGCATCAATTGGCTTGTCTACTAACATAGAAACTATTAAATCTGTTAAAATAAATATTTTTGGTTATGGACTATTTATGTCCTTAATTGTTGGATT
>Ga0208277_1000612_pt1 | contig 20859 bp, 17 predicted proteins | sample ETNtaG_5_FD_185782 | JGI IMG/M metagenome (GOLD analysis project Ga0208277, IMG submission 185782) | Marine microbial and viral communities from oxygen minimum zone, Eastern Pacific Ocean - ETNP201406SV205 (SPAdes) (version 2) | ecosystem: Environmental > Aquatic > Marine > Oceanic ...
CAATCTCATTGCTGCCCACAATGCAGCAGATCCGCTTTGACAGGGCACTGCTGCTACTGCCCCACACCAATCTGCAAACTCTGAACCAAAGGCTTTCGCTTGTGGGCCCTTGACCCATCTGCCACTAGATAATGCATTTACTGCGGCTCTTTCACACTCTTCGTCCCAGAATGGACGTGCGAGTGGGATTCGAGACATGTTTCGGCGAAGGGGTTCAACTCCTTGAGTGTGTCCCGCCTACTGCAGGGGCGTAGTCATCCTCAAAGGGGCAGGCACTGTTGGCTGGCTCATGTCGGAGGAAGGTGCTCATGAGTTGAGAGACCTCGTCGACGATATTTTAGAGACTTCTTCACCAAAAAAGAAGAAGAAAATCAAAGCGAAGGGGATGCTTCTTGGAGAGCGCCGCGATAATGGAGATATTGTTCAAATCGATAAGATGGTTTTAGCACGTCACGCAGCAATGTTAGGGTCTACTGGTTCGGGAAAAACGGTAATGGCAAAAACTGTCATTGAAGAGGCCGCATTGGCTGGAATCCCCTCATTAATTCTAGATCCACAAGGTGATCTCGCCCGTTTGGCTTTAGCGATAAACGAGGGAGATTTGGTAGATCAAGGCGGAGAAGTAGACCGAATGAAGAAACTAATTTCAAAGATGGAAGTTAGAATCTGGACTCCATTAAGATCCAAGGGGCTGCCTCTTTGTATCGATCCATTTCGTTCACCGCCCGCAGACTTAGATGCTGAAGAAGCGATTACTGCATGGGACATGGTGGCTGCTGGATTCAGTAACCTTGCAGGATTCGACGTTGAAAAGACCCAAGGAAAAGTTGTCAAGCCGTTCCTGTATGAAATACTCGTAAATGGAACAAGACTTGGTTTAGATGTAAGTGATTTCCAGGGCCTTGCAAAAGTTGTTAGAGAGCCCAAAGACAATTTCACAAGAGCACTATATCCAGAGGCGTTTATCGATGTTGAGGATGAAGAAAAGCCAGATGTTCCAACATGGGAAGAAATCATGTTTGAACATGGTCTTCGAGACTACGATGAAATGTTGCCCAAATCGACAAGGAATGATTTGGCGCGCAGATTGTCTGCTTTCAGTAGTGGTGTAAATCAACTATTATTCTCAAATGGTGTCCCTATTGACATCGATGCTTTTTGTGAGCCTGCAATGCCGGGCAAGGTTCCGTTGAATATTGTGTATCTCAATACAATTCAAGATGAGGCTCAAAAGCAATATTTCGTACAGGAATTGGCAAGAGAGTTGTATGATTGGATGCTGACTCAGCAGCCTGCTGAGGGTGAATTGAAACTGCTATTCTTCATGGATGAAGTCGCACCTTATCTTCCTCCACATCCAAGAAATCCCCCTGCTAAAGATCTGATTAAACTTATTTTCAAACAGGCAAGAAAATACGGTGTTGCGTGTGTACTGGCAACGCAAAACGTAAGCGATGTTGATTACAAGATTCTCGCTCAAGCCAATACGACCTTTATCGGTCGGTTTACTCAGCCCCAAGATGTTGAAAAGGTTCGGCATTTACTGAAAGAGAGTGGTGGAGACCAAGATTTGGTGAAGCAACTACCAACACTTGGTCCTGGTCAGTTCCAAATGGTTGCGCCCGATGTCGACCCGGCGCCTGTTCCAATCCAATGCCGTTGGTTATACACAGACCACGGTGCACCGTTGAATGAAGACCAGGTGGAAGAAGCGACTACTCCTGAAATTAGAGCTTGGGCTAAAGCAAGAAGTGCAGGCAAGGGCAGAAGTCGTGGAAGAGGTGCGGCTGCTGCTGCGGCTAGAGGTTCTAATTGGACTAATGGTTCAGACAACGGAACTAGCGAAGGTTTAGTTGAATCTGCTAGATTGAAATCTGTAGGTGGCATGGTTGCTGCTGCACAAGGAATTGTTGATGATTCTGCATTCGAAGTTCGCCTTATGGGTGGACTATCTGTTCTCAAAGACGGAAGAGATCCGTTGTATGTTATGCAAGCAACTGTGAATGCAACCACCTCATTGGTAATGGCTTGGACATTGGTTGCGCTACTTCTAGCCTGGAGAGATTCCTCTCTAGAATGGTGGTGGTTAGCAGGAAGTTTTGTCCTCACTCTAAGTGTAGGCCTAGTGATTTCTTTGGAGTTATTGCTATCTCATGATGCTGAACTTCTCCGTAAATTGAGTAAATTTGCTAAGGCATCCCAGATTCTGATTATCGCTTGGTTGTGGGGATTGTTGTATTGGTCATTCAATGGTCTTGACTTGTATGGCGCTGAACCATTATTGGAAGTTGTTGTGGTTTGGGTTTCACTATTCCTTGTAATCGATGGGTGGAATCGATTCAAATTGGGCAGAATTAGATGGAATGGGGGAAATGCTCTTTCAAAATTGAAAGGGATTACTGCTGTTTTAACAGACACGCAGTTAACTGAAATGCAATCAAATTCCAAGCAAATATTGGCTGGAATGCGGTGGGTTATGGATTTGGTTACGCTGAGTTGGTTGTGTATTCTTTTGATAGACAGCCCGGCAGGATACTGGGCTAGACCTACGCTTTGGCTTGCTTCTCTTTATGCACTAACTTTCGGAGCTGAGACTTGGTTGAGGCTTAGGGGTAAAATGCCAGAGGTGTTGGTTTGAACAGGGATGGATTCATTCCTCTTGATTGGAGTCAATTACCCAAACAGGAAATGGAACTGCGTGCAAATGCGCTATTCGAGAACATGAATTCTCGCCGAACGACTAGACATTTTTCTAACAAGCCCGTCCCTCGAGAACTGATAGAGAAGGCAATCATGTGTGGCTCTACTGCTCCCAGTGGTGCTCATTTACAGCCATGGACTTTTGTAGCGGTTAGTAATTCTGAAATTAAATCTAAGATGCGCGAATCTGCTGAATTAGAGGAGGAGAAAACCTACACAGAGAGGATGCCTGAGGCTTGGCAAGAAGTCCTACAACCTTTAGGTACTGATGCTGTAAAGGAACATATGACTGATGCCCCGTGGTTAGTTGTACTATTCAGACAAAGTAAACGACTTCGTGAAAATGGAGAGCAGGGGCCAACTTACTATTCCACTGAGTCGTGTGGGATTGCAGCAGGGATGTTTATTCATGCAATTCACAACATGGGCCTTGTTACGTTAACCCACACTCCTTCACCAATGGGGTTCCTTAGAGACATATTGGGGCGGCCAAGTCATGAACATGCAATGCTGGTAATGCCGGTTGGATATCCTGCAGAGGACGCAATGGTGCCTGACCTCTCTAGGAAGGAATTAGATGAAGTGGCTGTTTTCTTTGAATAATCACAGTGTTGTGATATCGTTTCTTTCCTTACTAACTCGAAGATCTTTTACCGCCTTGTTGTAAACTTCTGCACCTAATTCTTTTGAGCGAACCAATGAAGACAGTGCTGCAAGAGTGATGTGCTGGGAGTCTATTTCGAAGAATCGGCGTAAATTCGGCCTTGTATCTGAGCGGCCAAAGCCATCAGTCCCTAGGATGGTGAAATCGCCTCCTACCCATTGACGTATCATGTCTGGTACTGCAATCTGATTGTCACTTACTGCAATTGTTGGATGTGTCCCGTCACCAAGCATTTGTTCAGCATAGGGAACTTGGCGAGCACTATCTGGATTCAAACGGTTTTCTCGCTCACAATTTAGTCCATCTCTGCGTAATTCTCCGTAGGAGGTTGCAGACCATATTTCAGAACGAACACCATATTTCTCCAATATTTCTACTGCAGCTAGTAATTGCAACATTATTGGTCCAGAGCCGATTAATCGAACTATTGGGCCGTCTCCCTTTGGAGCGCTGCGTAATCTGTAAATTCCTTTGACAATTCCTTCATCTACACCTGCTGGTTTTGGAGGCATTGGATGATTCTCATTGTACACTGCAATGTAGTACAATACATCGCTTTCTTTCACAAACATCTCATCGATACCCGAGCGGATTATGGTGGCCAACTCATAGGCGAATGCTGGATCATAAGCCCTTACTGCAGGATTGGTATGAGCCATCAATAAACTGTGACCGTCTTGATGTTGAAGCCCTTCTCCGTTGAGAGTTGTGCGCCCGCTAGTTGCTCCAATCATGAATCCTCTAGCACGCTGGTCTGCTGCAGACCAAATTAGGTCTGCAACTCTTTGGAATCCAAACATGCTATAGAAGATGTAGAATGGAATTGTTGGGCATCCTTGAGTCGAATATGAGGTTGCACTTGCAATGAATGTTGACATTGCCCCGGCTTCAGATATGCCTTCTTCGAATAGTTGGCCCTTCTCACTCTCTTTGTATTTCATTATCATCTTGTGGTCAACAGGAGTGTATAGTTGGCCTTCTGGATGATATATTCCGAACTGTGCAAATAATGGATCCATACCAAATGTTCTAGCTTCGTCAGGAACGATTGGAACAACCCTCTTGCCGATTGTTTTATTCTTCATTAGACCGCTTAGTAATCGAACGAAAGCCATAGTTGTAGAAACTTGCATTTCCCCTTTGGTACCTTCATCAAAGGCAGCATAGCCTTCGGGGCCGGGGGGCTCTAAATCGGTCGCCGGCGAGCGCCTTTCGGGACAGAAGCCGCCCAGTGATTTCCTTCTATCCTTAGCATATGCTACGACTTCTGGAACGGTTTCTGGTTCGACGAATGGATATTGTTTCAATTCCTCGTCTGTAAATGAAAGCCCCAAATCGTCTCTCATCCACTTGATGCTGTCTTCGTCGGCTTTCTTTTTCCCATGTGTTGAATTTCTTCCAGCGAAAGCAGGTCCAAGCCCGTATCCCTTTATTGTCCTGGCAAGGATTACTGTGGGTTTATCTTCACAATTCTCAGCCGCCGCATATGCTGCATTGATTTTGACCATGTCGTGGCCGCCAAGATTAGAGGCCAGAGATTCTAGATCTTCGTCGCTAAGATGTGATACCATTGTCTTTAGTTGAGGAGTGTTAAATAATTCATTTCTGAAGGTTTTTGCATCACTGGTGAATATACGCTGCTCGTCTCCATCAACGAGTTCCTGTAGGCGGTTTGCCAATACTCCATCGGAGTCTCTTGCGAATAGATCGTCCCACATTGAGCCCCATAGAATCTTGATAACATTCCATCCTGACCCTCTGAATCTTCCCTCCAATTCTTGGACGATTTTGGAATTGCCCCTTACCGGACCATCAAGGCGCTGTAGATTGCAATTCATGACCATGATTACGTTGTTTAGATTCTCTCTAGCAGCTAAAGTTAGTTGGGATAGGGACTCTGGCTCATCAGATTCGCCATCGCCCATCGTATACCAAACTCGAGAGTTTGATGTGTCTGCTAATTCTCTACTCGATAAATATCGATTGAAGCGCGCTGTATGGATTGCAGTCATTCCTCCAAGACCCATTGAAACGCTAGGGTATTCCCAAAAATTTGGCATAAGTCTCGGGTGAGGATATGAAGAGAGGCCATTTCCTTCACACTCGATTCTGAAATTGTCAATATTATCTCTTGTCAAGCGGCCTTCTAACCATGCACGAGAATAAATTCCCGGACTTGCGTGGCCTTGCCAATACACGTGATCGCCCCATCCATCGAGATCCTTTCCTCGATAGTAGTGGTTCTGTCCAACTTCCCATAGATGAGAATTCGATGCAAATGTAGAGATATGCCCGCCTATGCCATCGTTCGCTTTGTTTGCTCGTGTAACCATCATCATTGCATTCCATGTGATAATTCCATGCAAACGTTTCTCCATTTCCAAATCACCAGGGTAATTTGGTTCACTTGATGGATGAATTGTGTTGAGATATGGTGTATTGACCACATCGATGTCTATGCCTTCTTCTTTTGCAGCACCAATGGTTTGCAAAAGGAGCCTGTGGGCTCTTTCGGGTCCTAAAGCATCACTAACTGCTCTAATGGCTTCCTGCCATTCAAGAGTCTGTTCAGGGTCTGGGTCTGGGAGTGAATCGCGAAACCCGTCTGCACTCATAGCCCCCTCTCCAGTAGTAATGCGGCCATAGGCCACATTTCAAAGAATCGCTTTACTCGTTCATTACATTATCATGCCATTTTTGCAATATTCCGGCACAATCTTCTAGGTTTTTTACAATAGCAACATGGTTGGGAATACTTCCGCTCATCGATGAATCAGCGATGGTTATTCCATCGTGAACAGAAATAACTTCGACTATTTTTGTATGGTCGAGGTACACGCCTATTTCAAAAGCGATCCATGGCTCACTATCCCCTACTAGTTTTCGAAACATTTCTGTAAAAAGAAAGCTGGCCAAATCTTCAGTTGTATGGAACGAGCATAGGCCTGAAAGCGTCTCGAGTAATTGCAAAGACTCCGGTGAAAGGTCTGGCTGGTTATCGAATATTCTCGATTTGGTCATTGTAAGTAGTGGTGATTCATCCATATCATTCCCTCTTCAAGATATTACTTTTGAAAAATCCTCGACATCATACGGTGGAAGTGGTGGACTCCCTTTTCCATTGAAGGTGAGTATCTGCCACTATCATATACTTCAGAACGCATATTTTTCTGAATCGCTTCAACTATCTTTTGGTCTTGTTCCTCAACAGTGTCAACGATAGCGCCTGCTCCTTTTGCTGCTAATTCTTTATCTCTAACATACCCTCGATAAAGAACTCTCGTTTCTGTTGGAGATACGGGGACTACTATGTTCAAAGATAGTCCCCAGGGATAAAAATTGAACATCATATTAGGAAATAGCCACAGGTAGTATGCAGCAATATCTTCTCCAAAATCTGGATGGTCTGGAGGTAGTACGAACTTTACATCTCCTTCCATAGCCTTGCCAATTTGTAAAACTCCTCCTTCGAAAGTCTCTGTGATGTACCCTGAATAATCCAGTGCTTGGTTAAGCTCTGGGTGGACAAAGGGTATGTGAAATCCTTCTAGGTAATTATCAACATATAGCATCCAGTTAGCTGAAATTGAATGATCTCTGTCTCTTGCCGGATCGTGAACATAGGATTCGATGTCAAGGAACCCAAGGCGAGATTCTACTTCTGCCCATGGAATCGGTGACGTTGGATCTTGAGATGTGAAATGCAAACCATCCCAAACAGCCATTGGAAAGTTAGGGAGGTTGTCATCATCGGATGGAAACCCAACCGCCCCTTCAAACTCAGGCATGTTACGGAATTTGCCATCTATGCTGAAAGTTCGGCCATGGTACTCGCATCGGAATGAATTCTTAGAACACGGTTGATCGATTAGGCGCATTCCCCTGTGTGTACAAATATTTGACAAACAATTGACCTGCTCTCCTTTGACTATAACAATCGGCTCTCCAGTGATAGATTCGATATGTTCGATAGGATGGATATTATTGGATTGGAATTGTGACGAATGTAGAGCAAATTGCCAGCCTTTGAATGCTGTTTTTGAATCATTGAAGGCCTTCTCTTCATAGTAAAACTTCGAAGGAAGGGTTCGGGCTTTTCGGATGTCGGCTGCAATCATTTCCTCCGACATAATTTGGGACAGGGGGTGTGATTATTCATAGTTCGGTAGTGTTCAAGTGTAGCCCCCTCCTAGCAGTGGCATGGAAGGGAGGTTCTGGTTCGCTAATTCTTATGCTGAAGCAGCAGGGCGGTTCCTAATCGCGTGTGACGACCTACGGGATGCCGGTCACAAGGTAACGAATGAGCGATTAGAAATCGGAATGACGGGCCCAGCTGGAGAGCCTCTTTGTATTGATGTAGCAATTGTTGGATCTCTAAAGGCAGGCAAGGTATTGCTATCCAGCAGTGGAATTCATGGCGTAGAAGGATATCCTGGAAGTGCTATTCAATTGGCAGTAATGGACGACTTGTGTAAAGAGGACCCATTCAAGGATCACGCTGTCGTTTTTATCCACACTGTGAATCCATATGGGATGGCCTGGTGGCGGAGATTTAACGAAAATAACGTTGATTTGAATCGCAATTTTTTGAGAAGTAATCAAAACTATTCTGGAGTTCCAGAAGGTTATGATAATGTCAAGGATTTCATAAACCCGGAATCTCCGCCGAAGAGAAAGGAGCGTTGGTTCAAAATTAAGACGCTTGGACTGATATTAAAATATGGATTCAATAATCTAAAACAATGTGTAGCAGAAGGGCAGTACGAATATCCTAAGGCCATCCAATACGGTGGAAATAAATTACAACCGGGGCCGGATTTACTGCTTAACTGGCTCGATAAAACACTGGAAGGTATTGACAAAATTTGGGCAATCGATTTGCATACAGGTCTTGGCCCCAGTGGACACGATACTCTGCTAGTATCTGCGGGGATGGCTAGTGATAGATACTCCCATTTGGAGGGGATGTTTCCCGGTCACTTAGAGAGCCTCGACCCTAATTCTGGAGTTGGTTACGAAATTGTTGGAGACCTACACCAAGGGCTTGAGGACAGGTATGATAAAATTGAGTGGACATCGATTACTCAAGAGTTTGGAACTTTCAAACCTGTAGAAGTTCTGAAAGCTTCTCGTGCAGAAAATAGGTGGACCCAGTGGGGACAGTATCTCGACCAGGTTGATGCTAGAAGGCATTGGAGCAGGGAGAATATGTTACGAACATTCAATCCCAAAGATGAGGTTTGGCAAGCAAAAATAACCTATCGTGGAAGAATTGTATTCAACGCAGCTAGGGCTGATTTACTTTCATGAGTTTTTGTCTGGATTGAAAATATTATATTTTTCTCTTAGGGCGATTTCAACTAATCTTTCCTTTTCAGAATCGGGGAGATCCGTTTCGGTTTCACCTATAGTTTCAAAGAATGCAATCCATTTATCCTTATTCTGTTCTGATGTATTAATTAGAGTTAGAAGTTGGTCTCTCCTTTCGATATCGTTGGCTACGTGGGCCCTATATGCGTCAATAGATAAATCGATTATATCTTTCATAGTTTGATTAAATGCTAGGGATATTTGAACCTGATGAAATTTCTGCAATCGCTGGGTACGCAAACGATGTGTTTAAGATTAAATTGTGCAGTCGGGCGGACATGGACCTCGATACAGCAGCGTCATGGGCTGAAGTTTTAGGATTAGTAACAATTCTTGGTGCTGCAATATATTCATGGTTCCAAATCAAAGAACTACGCCGTTCAAGAGATAGTACGACTGCAATGAGCCTAGCAGCGAACTTTCAGAGTGAGGATTTCGTTGTTGGCCTTACGGCGATTATGAACATGGATTTTGATAAAAGCCAGTTTGAAGAAGGAAAGGAAAAAGAAAATTTCAAGGCCTTCCGCGCCCATTTTGGAGATGATTGGCCTAAAGTGATGACCGTCCTAACAACATGGGAAAGCAACGGCGTCCTCATCCATCGTGGAGATATGGATTTTCATGCGTTCTATGATCTCTTTTCCGGGGTTATCATCAAGACCTATGAGTTGTTTTCGTTCTATTTTGAACCCATCCGTAAGTCGGAGAATGACAAGAATATGGAATGGCTTATTTGGCTCGCAGACCGTATTATTGAATATGAGAAAGAGGGTTCAGGGACTCCTCCGGCACACATTGCTTTCAAGAGCTGGAAGCCTCCGAAGCGTGCTGATTGACCCGTTCATCGTATACGCCCATTAGGGGGCCCTATTGTTCAAGATTCATATTCACAAGAATCTGCCAAACTAAAAATGCCCAATTCAGGTAGTCTGTCCATGCGCAACAACATTGCTCTGTTTCTATCCTTCTTGATGTTCTCCGTGGCCTTTGCAGGTTGTCTAGGTGGAGATGAGGCTTCAGAAACCGTCGACCTAACGCCTTACACCGAACAAATTGATGAATCCCAAATTAATCAATCACTCTTAGATGAGTATGAAGAGATTATTGAGGCATTGCAGGGCAATACAAATCAATATCGAGGAACATGGGGCAATCCAATTTTGAGTAATTATGGAGATAAATCTACAATTTATAATTGTGAACAAGGAACAGGTTGGCGATCAATAGATGTTGTTGCCACTACTGAAGCATTAATTTCAACGGGTCAGAATTTATTTTTGTTCCAACAAAAAGGAGATGATGTTGATTTAAATTCATGTCAATGGAGTAATACTGAATCATTGCTAACTGCCTTTGACGATATAGATCAAAATATTAGTTCAATGATAGTAATGGAAGATGACTTGAATTTTTCTAATTACGCCTCTAGTATAAACAATACCAAGGCAATGGCGAACAATCACTCAGATGTACTTGGTTTGACAATTGATGATTCGCATCAAGTGTTTCGTCGTCCACACGACCTTGAACCAGGAACTACTCTAAGTAACTTAGATGCAAAAACGTTACATGAAATAGCAAACAATAATTCGACTGGGCCCTCTGTTGGATTTATGCCATATATTCCAGCAGAAGCAATTCCCGTATTGTTTGCAGAACAAGCACTTGTAATAGGCATGTTAGGATGTAACTCAAATTGTACACTTAGTAATGGTAGTCTTAGTCAAAATGGCGATTTCCACTACTACCCTGGTGATGAAATAATATTAAATTCAACATTTGAAACACCACAAGAATTTGATGGGCAACTAACAAACATGAGTTTTATTTTACATGATGAATTAATGATTGAAAGGCCTTACACCATGGATATTGTAATTGAAATTAACAATATAGAGGTTGGGAGATACTCGATGGTAGAACAATCGTCTGCCATTTCCATAGTTAATTTCACAACGCCTGAATTAATCCATGGACAAACTAACACCTTCAGTTTACAAATCGATAGTAATGGGACTTCTATTACACGGTCTGTAGATAAACTTGCATATCTTTGGGATTTTAGAATAGGCCCCTTGGGCAGTAGTTTAGGAGAAATTATATTCCTTGAAAATATTTCTGGATTAACTACTCGAAGTTCTAATGGAAGTGGCTCTTCATATAGTGATTTAGCCATGTTTGCCACTGATAATAGTCAGTGGAAAATATCGAATTATGTTGATTCAATATTATTCAAGTATCCATTAAGAGACGTACACTATTCACCTTCAACTCATGATAGATTTGTATTTGCAGTTTGTGATCAAGCTCATAAATTGAACATTAGTTGTATGGAAGTATACTGGGCCAATGATCAGTGGACTGGTGATGTTGTAGGGGGTCAAGGGACCCCTTCAATTGAACCATATTTTGATAGTACTGCAACTCATGCTGATGGCGTTATTTTTTGGATGTTAGAATTAAATTTACATAATCGTTCAAATGGTGATTTAAGTCTTAGACAACCGTGGGATTCGAGTTATCAAACTGCAATTGGTTTCGCAGGAGGTACACCTGCTAGCCCAGGCTGGTTTCATAGTTGGTATGTTGATATTCCTGCTGATGGCAACTACTTCATAGGCTGGTATGTTGAAACGAACTTACCTAATTCAACATTGGTTCACCATATTTCAATTAATGGAGAAAGAATTAATCAACAAGATTCGACATCTGCTAACGATGCTGCTGCAGGGTATTCAATCAATGTTCAACGCGGTGACACGGTAGTAATAACTGCTGAATTGATTTATCGATTTAGTTCTAGGATGTATGTGGCACAATTTACCATGATCGGGCCAAACAATAGCATAATTGATTTATCACAACAACATCATGTTTCGGGAATAAATACTGGTTCTGAGTTGCTTTATTTTCAGGCAATAGAATTTATGAATTGATAAAATCCACGCGGGGTTGAGTCCAATTCAGATTGTATAAAGACGAAGTAAAGCATTGAACGGACGAGGCCGTCTTGCTTGGTATTTGGAAATCGTCCTCAATAATGATACTTATGTTCAGGCAAAATATTACATTTTAGATTTTCTTTATATGCATCTCAAGCACCACCTTACTGGGATTATAATGAGTAAAGAAAATTCTAGAAAAGATATCAAAGCAAGTATTGAAACAAGCCAAATCGATAATAATGGACTGGTCCATTTTGAAGATGGAACAACATTGGATTTAGTTGGTTGTAGACTAATTCCGCCTGAAGGGCACAAGTATGTTGAAGTTTTGTTAATGTTTAAGCGGCAACATATGATTAAACCAATTTCTAGATGCCCTAGGTGTAATAATTTCATTCCATGGGAAAGGCCAATTTTATTGATGGAGGATGGTAGATTTGTTTACCCTTGTGAGAATTGTTTATGGGTGTGGATTGAACAACCCTTTGACCATTTTCATTTTTTGCAAGAGTGGATCTGAGTATTGATTTCCACTAACATTGGAAATGTAGAGGGCGCCCCTTCGTATGAGGAGGTGTGCAAAGGGTACCCTTTGCCCAAATTTGTAGAAAGTGCAGAGGGCAGGATTTGAACCTGCGAACCATTACGGACTGGGACCTCATCCCAGCGCCTTTGACCAAGCTGGGCGACCCCTGCAGCAAGATTGCCACCTAACCCGTCTATATCAACAACGCGTAGGCTCAATAGAAGACTGAGCAGCAGGTTAGAGAACCGTCGGCTGCTCTAATTTGGCTCATATCAAGTGTAATACATTCAAATCCGCGGTTTTCTAATTCGGATTGAACTGTAGGATATCCTTTCGCAATCAGAACTTTGTTCCCTGGTAAACCAATTGTATTGCAACCATATACTTCATGTTCTGGCATCATGATTATCTCGCACCCTTCAGGCATCTCACCGAATGATTCGGGAGATAGGTATCCCTCGGGTATCAGAATCAAATTATCAGAAGGTGTTGATGAAATACTTGTCAAGTGTAATGCTTGAGAAGGGATATCAATTACTCTTAATTCATGGCCGAGATGGTCTAGTAGATCTTTCAGTTCTGAAATGCCTGCATCGTTTGTTCTTGTTGATCTGCCTACGAAGAATAGGTTTCCCATTCTTAGTATATCTCCGCCATCCATCATGGCCGGAGGTTCCATCTTACAAATTTGGTGGCCTTGAAGTTGGTCAGATAGGAAGTCAGCGATTGGAGGTTGCTCGCCTCTGCGAGATTCGTGTCCAGGGACAGGAAGTAGAACGTGGCCATCGATTACAACCGCTTGGTCTTCTACGAATACACAGTCTGGGTGATTTTGGTCTGCAGCTAATGTTGTAACCTCGACTCCGTTTGACGATAATGCATCGGCATAGGCTTTGTGTTGGCTTTTTGCAAGGCCAATGTCTGTTGGCCCAGTACCGAAATAATTGGCTATTGCATTGATGTAGGATTCTGAAATAGACCGTACGATTGCCCGTGATTTTTGGTCGAGGCGTACGGTTGCCATCGTTAATTCGGGCCGATGGTCCATGTATAATGCTTATCCTCTATCCGGAAAGAGTATTCCGGACAACGGTAACGAACTTTGAACCATATGATTCAACAATATGGTGGTTGTCGGAAGTCACATGGACACCCTTCGGGCTATACTAATGGTCGCTGTGATGTGTCTTGCTCCACTATCTGGGTGCTTTGGTGAAGACGACGTTTCTGAAGGCCTGGGCGCTAGTAGTTTGAATGTCTCGCCAGACATTATTCCCGGAGGCGATTGGACAGTAATCAAATTGGATGCTGAGGAGGATATGTCTGTGTTTGTGCCATACTTTGTTCAAGACCCTGGTTCTATGCGAGCGCAAAACGGTACCGTGTTTGATCTCAAAGAGGGAGATTCCGTATCCATTAACATCCTATTCCCACCAAGAAATTCTGATGTGTTTCTACTAATAGGAGAATATGGAAGAGAGAATTGGCCAATCAGGGCTGCTGGTGTTTCATGGGCAGACTGGGGTAATGGAAATACTGAAGGTTCATCTTCAATTATGGCTGTTGAAAATCAAGACGATGGTGGAGAGTGGCCATGGATTGTTCCAGGAGACGATGAGGGGGGCGATGTCACGATGAAATCTCTCAATACTGTTAGATTTGAAAGGTCTGACTTGACTGAAGAAAATGGCGTTGGAGCTAGTGGTGGCTGGGTTAATGGACGTGATGTATACGATTGGGTTGATTTCATCACCGATGATACTCCTTGTGCAACATGCGGTGCTGATGGTGCTGTAGGCTATCTCGACCGTTGGATTGGTAATGCAAACCCTTCTTACGAACATGCAATCACATATTTTGAAGGCGTGATGTTGGGTTACGGATTAGACAATGTCGAAGTACACAGATTCCAATCTAATACAGCATGGGCTGTGAATATTTGTGGCTACAAGATTGGTTCGGTTTATCCAGATGAATGGTTGATTTTTGGCGCTCATTTCGATATTGCTCCTCCTGTAGCATACACGCCTGGTGCACAAATTGGTGTTCCAGGCTACGGCACCAGGCACGGCGCCTATGACAATGCAGCAGGGTCTAGTATGGTATTAACCACGGCAAGCGTTTTGGCAGAATTTGATGCTCGCAGAACAATGGTATTCTGCCTCTGGTCCTCTGAGGAAGAAGGATTGTGGGGCTCCCGTTCATTCGCAAACGACTTGCCCGATGGAGTTACTGTAAGCAATTATCTCAATCTCGATATGGCTGGAGTAAATTACCCCGGGGACTATGCTCTTTCCGTTTATCTAGGGCCTGACGGTACTGGTGAAGAGATCGATCAACCGGGGATGTATTACTTGGCCGAGTGGATTGGTGCTGATGCACTCGATCTCGGTACTGAAATCGAACGCGGGAGAGAAGCGTGGCTCGAGGGCGGTGAAAGTCCGCTATGGGGAGACATTTACGAAGATACTGTAGCGATTTACGAATCCCCAACTGCTCGAAGTGACCACGACTCGTTCCAAAATATTGGAGTTGCTACACTAGGCTGGAACGGTTTAGTCGACGGATATCCATGTTATCACCGCGAATGCGATACGATGGAAACCATGATTGAATATATGGGCACAGCAGATTCGACAGGAATTAACAATCTGGTTCATTCGTGGGATATTGTAACATGGTGGGCTGTGTATGCATTCCTGCATATGGACCAAACTCCTGTTCCAAATGAGCTTTGACGCATCTTGCTTCGCCGCATATGCCGGCGCAAGTTATTTGTCTGATATTCAAATCCCACATACATGGTAGAAATTCTATGCCCTCACTGTGAAGAAGAAATAGAACTTGAAAACGACGCTTCTGGAGACTTTGAGTGCCCTCATTGTGAGGGGGAGTTCGAATGGAATGTTAAACCAAAACCTAAACCTAAATCAATCCAGATATCGTCATATGATTCTGATGAATTTGATGACATGCCAATGGTACCAGTAGTTGCCGGGGTTGCATTTTGCCTGTGGATGGGATGGATAATAATTGGTGCAATTTATACAATGTATATCGGAATGGCCCTTAGTTCACTAGAAAGTGAAATTGGCACAGGAACTGGTTTCGGTGCTTTCATAATAATCTCGTCTCTAATCGCCATGATCTTTGGAGGAGTTGGAGTTTTCTTTGGTGTTAATGTGGCAAGGCGTAATCTAACTTCTTTAATGGTAGTTACTGGAATGGCTGGCGCTGTATTCATTCTAGGGCTATGGTTCTTGGATGCGCAGTTACTAGTTATATCAGGCGTCTTTGTTGCTGGAAATCTAGTATTGTTCAATGTTCCTAAATTGAAATATCAATTTTACTGAGTTAGCCTTCGATTAAGGGCGTGGTGTCCTCAGCTTCTGATCTAACCATCTTAGCCCAGAGGTATTTTGTCCTCTTTGGCCTACATATTCCCTTCGAGCATCTTTTTTTCCTAAGCAATTCATGAATCAGTGGTGCTACTGTTACCATATTCTCATGTAATAATTGGACTTAGAAGATTATGAAACCTTCGTATTTGTGTTTTCACACACAATCGTAGCATTCAGATAGGGTTGCAACTACGGATGGGCATGCAGCGGCCGATTACTGCGGGTTTTCTGGCCCTGTTGTTTTGTTTGGCCCCCCTAAGTGGTTGCTTTGGTGAAGATGTTGATTCAACTCTGTCAGACGGTGATGTTACAATAACTCCAAGCGTTCTTACTGGAGGTGTTTTTCAAGGGGTTACTATTACTGCGGAATCAGACCTTTCAGCGTTTGTTCCATACCTAATTATGAATCCTGAAAATGGATTTGTACAGAATTCAACAATAATTGATCTCAAAGAAGGTGAATCAATACAATTGACTGTTTTAGCGCCTCCAAGAACAGATACAGCAGTGGTACTAATCGGGGACTTTGGAAGAGACGATTGGCCAATTCGAGATCTTACTGAATCTTGGAAAACATGGTTCGAAAGGAGTGGATTTTCAAATTCTGATAATCAAGGAGTTTCACGAACATCGTCTAATACTTCTTTAGATGCAGTGCAGGCTTCAAATGACAATGGAGGAGAAGTCTTAGCAATTAGATTGGCAATTGAAAGGCCGTTTAAGCCAGCATATTCAGAATCTGATGGCGGTAGACACTCAACGGGCGTTGTCGATGGTAGAACCACTTTCAACTATCTTTCACTCATATCTGACGAATCCCCTGACCCTACAGATCTTGCTGATGGAGCTAATGGGTATCTCGACCGTTGGGCTGGTCAAGGTAATGCTGCTTACGAAGATGGGGCGCAGTATCTAATACAAACTTTGGATAGTTTCGGACTAGAAGTAATCAATCAAAGATTCGTATACGACTCATTAGAAACCGGCGCTCAAAACCCAGAAGCGTACAACATCTGTGGATACAGGTGGGGAGAGGTTGATCCTGACAAATGGATGGTTTTCGGAGCTCACTTTGATATCGCCCCTCCTGTAAATGGAGGAATGATTTCCCCTCACTTGATTGGAGAGAGGACCTACGGTACACGTGTTGGCGCTTACGATAATACTGCAGGAACAAGTATGGTTCTGACCGTTGCTGAAGCAATGGCAGGATACAGTACTCGTAATACAATGGTGTTCTGCCTTTGGTCTGGTGAAGAAGGCGGAAAGCGTGGTAGTGACTACTGGACTGAAGAGTGGGTAAAAGAAGACAATCCTGACGTGGAGGTTACCAACTACGTCAATTTAGACATGGCTGGAGTCAACTGGCCAGGTGGTGGCGGGGCGCCTTGTGGTAACAACCACGGAGGAGGAGAGCCAAACTGTGACCCTGATCCAGCAATTGATCCAGACGGTTATCCAAAAGATGACGAGGTTTGGCCGATGCGAGTATACATCGGCCCGAGTATTGACCATGATGTCATGAATCAACCAGGAATGGTCAATCTAGCACTTTGGATTGGTTCTGACGCCATTGGTGTAGAAGATCAAATGTCTACACTAGTCGGCGAGGGTCATTCGGTTGATACTTGGAAAGTTGATGATTGGTTGGCTAAAGATAGGCCTGAGATTATTGTCTATGAAGATACAACTGCTCGTTCTGACCACGCTAGTTTCCAAGATAATATTGGTACCGTGACCATGGGATTCGGCGGGCTAGTGGATGGATATTGGTGCTACCATCAAACGTGCGATACTGTCGACGAGATGATTGATTGGATGGATACAACTGGAAAGGACTACGGTGAAGAGCAAAGTGGAACAAGTAACCTTGTTGATGCGCTTGACACAATCACTTGGTGGGCTACTTACTCTTTCTTCCACTTGGATGAAAACCCAGTGCGTAATGCGTACTTAGAAGAATAATCAGAATTGTTCTGCGATCTTAATTACAATATCGTCAATTGGGCTGAATGTTCCTGACCACCATAGTACGATTATTGCAATGAATGTGGCAAATGCTGCAAACCAAACGCCTTCATTCCAATCTTTGATTTTAGCACCATCTAAAGGGCCAAAGGGAATCATGTTGAAGAATCCCAATCCAAGATTAGCTGCAATCCACCAAAAGACGATTCCTCCAATCATTGCTTTCAGATTAATTGCTCCTGATGAGAGATAAATTCCATCAACTGCGGCATAAGATTCGGCATTTGCTAGGCCAAGGAGTATCCCTCCTATTGGAATACCAATTAAAAATAAGCCAAAATTAACTGCTGGGCCCGCTATAGCGATGTGCCCATTTTGTCTCCGTGTAACCAAACCAGCAACCATAACTGCACCAGGGGCCATGAATACGATGCCTAAGAATGCTGCAAGCCCTACTCCGATTTTCAAACCACCTGGATCTGCTCTAAATTCGGCCCAGCATCCATATTTTTTTGCGATTATTTTGTGGCCTATCTCATGAAGAATAAATGCCGGTCCAACAGCAAGAAGCATCACTGGCATTGAGAGGAGTAAAAGGGCGAACCATTGGCCTGAGTTGTCAAACTGGCTGACTCCAAATAAGCCCCCTACTCTCATTAATCCCAGTGCAAGGGTGAAGGCCCCTGTAGCTAGGAGGAGATGGTGTTTCTCCTCCTTACTAAAATGCCAAATGTTGCCCTGATGGATTTGGACTGGTTGACGGTTGTTGATTCCAAACATTCCGCCTTTCATATCAAAATGAATAGTGCCGTCGTCACTTCTTTGTGCATGCACGCGATGGATTTTTTGAGTTGGCCTAGGGAACAAATCATCCTCTAGGATGTCTGCCCTCGGGTCCCTCGCCATATTGTGTTCTCCGCACAGTGGGATTTGAAGCCTCGCTTGATGCTTGGTGAGAAAGGATTCATTGCTACTTGGGGCTAGGGGGTGATATGGCGATGCCTCGTAGAGCGATGAAAGACTTGGGTTTCCAAGCTTGTTGTCTACGATGTGATGCAAAAGATATTACTGGAACCGAAAGGTGTAGGTCGTGTATATCACACCATAAAAAAGTCAGAGATCAGATTGCAAAAGCGTCGCCTTCAGATGAATTATTTCAATTTGCTAAGGACTTACTGGCCATGGCTGCATCGCCTAACAGATATGACCATGATGAAGTTCACGGGCCTGCGCTAAGAGAACAACAGATGTTAGCAAATTCTCTTACTGAATCTAAGCCACTACCAACAAGTGAAGATATTGAATCTGTGTTTGCCGAACAGGCAAAGAGAGACAAATCAAGTGTTGTTCAAACGGTAGGAAATCAAAATCCTTGGAAAGACCAATTGCCTCCAGAAGAGGTTTTGGAATACATGGCTAACACACTAGAAGTAGAAGAAATGGATCATGGTTCGCGAACAATTCCCAGTCGCCCCATAGCCGCAGTAGACCGTTCAGATAGATTAGGAGAAGATAGGAAAATGGTTGACAAAATAGAGGCAGAAAAGGCCTCGTCTGAAGCTCCTGAGTCCCTGAAAGAAGTTATTGAGACTGAGGCGATTGCACAGAGAGAATTGGCGAGAAAGGAATGGGAAAATGCCCAGTCTGGAGTTTCAGAATTGCTAGATGATGATTTAGACTTATAGTCTTCTAGAAAGGTGTTTACTATAATCCCTTACCTATAAATTATAGAACAATTTAGTCATTAGTCAACTCTCACAGCCCTCAAGAGTATAACTAACTCGTGTTGTGCCTTTGCCCTTGTTTTTCTTACCTAAGAATTTCATTTCTCCAATCTCTCCTAGAGCCCTGACATGAGTCCCTGCACAGGGGCACAGGTCAGCATTATTACCTATTTTTACAACACGTAATTGTTTAACTGAAATTGGTAAGAGATCCATGTTAGTTCTGTCCGGGGGCATTATGGCGTTGATTTCATCTCTAGTCATTATCGAGTCTGTAACTTCTAGATTTGATTCGATTACTTCGTTGGCCTTATGGAATAAATCATCAATTAGGTCCTCTGTGAATTTGATTGGATTGAAGTCGATCCTTGAACGGTTTGTGTGAATCTGATTGCCCACAGTCCTGGCTCCGTCATACATTTCATACACTAACCCGCTCACTAAATGCTGCGCAGTATGCATACGCATATGGGCGTGTCTTCTATCCCAATCTATTGTTCCTTCAACAGATTCGCCAATGGTTAATCCGTGATCTTCTCCGACAAAATGTTGTATGTCACCGCGCCCTCTAACTTCGGTTACATCGAGTTTTCCGCCGTCCCAATTTAGAATACCTGTGTCCCAGTTTTGACCCCCGCCTAATGGATAAAATAGAGTTCTATCCAGTGTTACTGAGGTTTCATCAATAGCGGTTACCTTGGCGTTGAAGTCCCTTAGATAACAAGCATCAATGCTTTCCATGTACAACTTTTCACTCGCCATGTAGCAAGGATGGGGGGCTTCTCTCTCAAAGGTTTGCTTGAGCGTATTCAACTGCGTTTCGGAAAATCTGCATCCCTTCTGCAAGTATCTCTTCACTAACTTCATTTCTAGTGTGGTGAGGGTGGAGGAAGGTTGCATAAGCTGCTTCTGGATGAGGCATTAGGCCGAAAACTAGGCCTGTTGGGTCGCAAATACCTGCGATATTCCTGATACTACCGTTAGGACATATCGGGAAGGGTAGGGTTTCGTCGGTGATTCCTTTTCCGGGTTCTGTTGAAGGGTCTACATATCTTGTAACAATCTGGTTATTGTTATCGAGAGAATCTAAATCCACTGTGGAAGGCATAACAAATCTGCCTTCTCCATGTCTAACCGGGCATTCGATTCTTGTAATTCCCTTGGTCCAGATACACGGGCTTTCCGGATCGAATTCTAGAGTAACCCATCTGTCTTCATATCGCCCGCTGTTATTCAGTGTTAAGCTGGCTCTTTGTTCAAAGTCGGGAATTTCTCTCCCAGGTAGTAGGCCGGTTTTTACCAAAACTTGAAATCCATTACATATCCCTATAATCGGCTTGCCTGCTGCTACAAATGCGGATAATTGTTCTCTCATTGCGAAACGCATTCTGTTACCTAGAAGTCGTCCCGACCCAAGGTGGTCGCCAAAGGAAAATCCTCCGGGAACTGCTAATATGTGGAATTCTGAAAGATCTCTGTCGCCATTAACGAAGTGATTTACGTGAACTCTTTCGCTTGTTGCCCCTGCTAATTCGAAAACTGCGGCTGTTTCTCTATCACA
>Ga0208277_1000613_pt1 | contig 20859 bp, 18 predicted proteins | sample ETNtaG_5_FD_185782 | JGI IMG/M metagenome (GOLD analysis project Ga0208277, IMG submission 185782) | Marine microbial and viral communities from oxygen minimum zone, Eastern Pacific Ocean - ETNP201406SV205 (SPAdes) (version 2) | ecosystem: Environmental > Aquatic > Marine > Oceanic ...
AGAACTCCCGCTTTCTTACCTGCATCGCGACTTAAAAAAGTCAGGATGCTGTCCTTTTCCTTAAAATCCATTGTTTTGAGTACAATTGCATCTGTCTCAATTATTTTCATCTGGGAATCATTCCAATTAATTTTGCTTCACGCACAAGGGGCTTTGCTTCCTGCAGAGCATCTTCAGAACGGTTTTGAGCTACAGCAATCAAAAAACGAAGACCATGATAGAGATCACTCCATTCTTCAGTCATCTGTTCACCTTTCTCTTTTGTTCCAAGTTTAGTTAATTGAAACTTAGTTGTAGTTTCAGGTAAATTGACTTCACTCAAAACTTTCGATGCCTCGTCGATCCGTTCATTTTGATAAAGAAGTTTGGCAAAAAGCAGAGAAGCGGGAATTGAACGTTGACGTGAATTATGAAGTTCACCAATCATTTCCAGGATTTGATCATCCGCACCGCTTTCTTGATAAATATTCTCCAAAGTAGTTAGCAATCCATAGTAAGTAGTAACCTCATAGGCATCTTTTAAAACTCGTCCTGCATCCAAAAACATACCTGTCTTTTGGAGTTGAGATGCCTCTCCAACGGCTTCATGAGGTTTATCGTTTTTTTTGTCCCTTTTTTGAGGCAGATAGCGGAAAGACCAGTTTTTCAAACATTTTGGATCCTGCCTAAGTGCTTTTTGTAGATGTTCTTCGTGCTCAAGCGCCAGGTCTTTTGTCATGAGACTTCCACTGTATTTTGCTAACAGATCACGTTCCTGCTCAATGCAGGCAACCCAATCCTGCCTGGCAATATGAAATTGCCGCAGTCCGTCCAGAGCGTCAGGATGTCCGGGTGTTATCCTCAATATTTCATGACTCAACCGCTCAACAAGATCCCAATCACTGACCTCCAAGGAGAGTCTTAAATAAGGTAATAAAACCTGCAAATTACCCTGATATTTAGCACGGAGATCAGCATATTTAACCAGCAATTCTTCTGCACTGTTTTCATAGCGAAGTTGTTCAAGGTACTGAATCCTTATGGACAGGGGTGTTTTTTCATTATCCAGTTTACTAAAATTTTTTCGGACCTGTTTTGGATCACGCATCAAAGACGCATTCTCAAAATTTTGTGTCAACTTCAGTTTTTTGTTGTCCTTATATTGAGAAAATTTGCCTAGGAAACTCTGAACGAATCGCTGAGGATGAGAGATAAAATGCCAAAGTTCCGTCACGGCCCATCCTATTACAAATGAACCTACTATGACCATCCAAACCGATAACTGGATGGTGAAATTTCCAAACAAATTCAAAGACACATTGTGACTATTTTGCGTGGCAAAATAACCCATACTGCCTAAAAGAAATAACGTGATTGCTATTAATAATAAGCGCTTCATAGTGATCTTTCAGTAATCTTAAACATTAATCTGCTTCAAACATGATGATACGGTTCTCCGCGGATAATGGTGAAAATACGGTAAAGCTGTTCAAATAAAATCAACCTTACCATTTGATGAGTAAATGTCATGTCGGAAAGACGTAAGCAGGTAAAATTGGCCGGCAGCAAAGACTTCTCAAAACCATACGCACCTCCAATAATAAAGTTGACTCTCGGCCAACCAAGAGTCATTTGCTTCTCGAACCACTGTGCTAAGCCGGCTGAAGTCTGCCGTTTCCCGTTTTCATCCAAAAATACGTTTAACTCTGAACGATCCAGACGCTTCAATATTTTTTCAGTTTCCTGCCTCCGCCACTGATCAACTGTACCTGAAGCATATTTAGAAGCATGGATTTCTTCAGTCTCAACCTTGACATAATGCCTCAGCTTTTTCTGATAAACACTGATACCTTCCTGTACAAAAGGAAACTGCGTTTTGCCAATCCAAATCAAACGGATACTTCTCATATTTGCTGTCAACTTTCTTTTAGCAGATTTTCAGAAATAAATTCTTATTAGCCGAATAATATTGCAGACACCTGCAAAAGACAACGCAAAAACATTTTCACAATTGGTTTGAGATTGTCGGAAAATGAGCTATATTTTTATACAGCTCATTGTAGAAATCAGCATATAAGCATGCACGTTTTTTATTTATTATTTCAAACATTAATGTCAAAATTTACAACAAAAAAACAGTCCAAAGCTGGCACCAGCCGAGTACTCAACGAAAAGTTGCTCTATAGTGGAAATTGGTCTGAGATGGTTGAATTCAGTTATGAAGATGATGGTAAACAAGTCCGTAAATGGGAAGGATTGCACCGTAAACACCATTCCTCGGCAGTAATTATAATCGCACAGTTAAAACCTTCCGGAAGATATATTCTGATAAGACAGTTTCGGCCTCCGACAGATTCCTATATATTAGAATTCCCTGCCGGACTGGTTGATCCTGAGGAAAATCATGAAACAACCGCAACACGTGAACTATTGGAAGAAACAGGTTATGTTGGGACAGTAGATAAAATCAGCCCAAACTTGCTCTCATCTCCAGGCATTCTTTCTGAAACAGTTTCATTTGCCCATCTTTCTGTTGACGAAATGCTGCCTGAGAATCGGCAACCTGTTGCTAAAAATGAGCCCGGTGAATTCATTAGAGTTTTTCTGAAATATCCCGAAGAAATTTCAACATTTTTCAACCAAGAGAAGGAAAAGAACGTTCTATTTGACGTCAAACTTTATACTTATTTCATGGCACAAGGCCTCTTGTAAAATTTTTTAGCAAGTATGCAGATGAGTAAACTGAATAGAACAGACCTCTCAAAATCCGTCATGTCACTGACAATCGGCACTGACAAGACTGTCGCCGAAAATAAAATCTCCATCCCTAATATTTTTCAAACAAATCGAGATATTAGTCGAATTTTTGAAGATTGGTATTCACAGCAAAGAGATCCTGAATCTGCTGATTCTCTCATTCAAAAACTCACTCTACTTTCTTTGAATCCTGCTAGTCTCCTCGCGGCACTACTTTTTTTAAGTTATCAGCATGCGGAAGATTTTCCAAAAGACTTTGAAAAAAAGATCCCTTTTGACTCCTCAAAACTTTTTGCAGACGCTATTTTGCTTTATCATAGAATGCTTAAGGCTCATCAATTTCCTGAACGACCCAAAAACCAGGAACAGGCAGAACTGACCATTAGAATGCTCCTGACGGTGTTAGCAGATGTGCAGTTGCTAGCAGTTTTTCTTGTGCTCCAACTGGAGAAATTGGAACAGCTGGAGTCAATTCCTTCAAAAAAGGGGGATGCTATCGCCTGGACTGCACTGAATGTACATGCTCCGTTAGCAGGACGCTTAGGAATTTTCTGGATTAAGTCAGAATTGGAAGACAGTGCATTTAGGCAGCTGGAATATGAAAAATATCAGACCCTAAAGAAAAAAATCTCCCGAAAACGAAGTGCGCGCTCTGAAAATGTTGAAAGAATTTTAGCAAAAATTCGACTGATTATTAAACAGGCTGGCATTAAGCATGAGGTACAGGGACGTTACAAACGTTTTTATTCGATTTTTCAAAAACTTGAGAAATTAGACAACGATTTTGACCGTATACAGGATTTAATCGCATTTCGTGTTGTGGTCGAAAATGTTGATGATTGTTATGCTGTACTAAGTTTCATCCATGAAAACTGGGTCCCAGTAAAAAATCGTTTCAAAGACTACATTGTCAAGCCCAAATCCAATGGATATCAGTCACTTCACACAACAGTCACAGATTTACGAGATGATGATCCTGAATATTCAAGGTCAATTGAAATTCAAATTCGGACGCATAAAATGCATCGTATGGCTGAATATGGGGTTGCGGCACACTGGCTTTACAAGGAGAAACGGCTAGCTCCAAAAGAAAAAACCGCAGAACTAATTAACAAAACACTGACAGAAAAAACTAAAAGGGGCAGTGAGAAAGAAACAATGCCGATAATTGATTTGTTCAGTGACAATATTTATGTCATGACGCCAGCAAGGGAAATCCGGGAGCTCCCTCATAAAGCGACACCGGTTGATTTTGCTTATGCAATTCACTCAGAAGTGGGTAACCGAACAACCGGCGCAAAGGCCAATGGGATAATTACTCGGCTTGACAGCAATCTACACAGCGGTGATACAGTAGAAATAATGACCTCACCACGGCAGGAACCAAAGAAAGAGTGGCTAGAATTTGTTAAAACACGCCACGCCCGAAATAAAATAAAACATGCTTTACACGAGCGGAGTCGAGATTTACTTAGAAAAGAGGGTCTGGAAATACTGGAACGTGAATTTAGAGATCACGGTCTTCACCTGAATCGTTTGGTCAGGGAGGGAAGGATGGAACATGAATCGCGCCATCAAAAAAATCAGGAGTTTGATCACATCCTATTTTGTATAGGTGACGGTTCTATTCGTAGTGAAGAAGTGAGACGATGGTTTTTAGATGATAAAAACATGACTCCTGAAAACTCAACCACGGAAACAAAAAAGATTGCCCAAACAAAAATCAAGTCCAGCAAAAAGAAAAATACTTTTACTACATCAGAAGGTACGATTATAGTGGATGGCATGGACAATGTCATGACACGCATCGCACAATGTTGCTCTCCTTTAAAAAACCAAGCTATTAAAGGATATCTCACTCAAGAGAGAATAATCACAATCCATAAAGTGAATTGTACTTTTTTGCAAAAATTAAGTCCTGAAAGGATGGTACAAGTACATTGGCAAGACAAAGAATAAACGAGTGTTCTTCTTAACAACCCAATAATAAAATGTTTTAGAATACAATTTTTATCTTTTCCAAAAAGAAGGAAAGAACAAAACAAGAGCAGAAAACATTTCCAGTCTACCTACAAGCATGAGCAAGGTGAGGAACCATTTACCAAGAGATGATATTTGAGAAAAATTTTCTGAAGGTCCTACCTCTCCAAATCCTGGACCGATGTTCATCAATGCAGAAATTACAGAGCTCATAGCTGTCTGATAATCAATTGAATCCACCAGCACCATTACTGCTCCTCCCACAAAGAGCAGGAAAATATTTGCAATGAAATAACATATTGAGAGATTGATCGCAAAAGGATCAATTGCACGTTGATTTAGATGAATTGGTAGTATAGTTCTGGGTTGAAAAAACATTTTCTTGACCGACGTAACCATGTATTTCCAGATGATCACGAAATGTACGATTTTTATACCACTTGTGGTTGAACCAGCACATGCACCTATAAAGCAGACAATGTACAGTATCATCTGTGCCGCTTGTGGCCAAAGTTCATAATCTGCTGTTGTAAAACCTGTGGTGGTCAGTAATGAAATTATCTGAAAAGAAGCATAGCGTATTGCTTCAGAAAATCCGCCATAACTTCCATTCAACCATAAAATTAACGTTAAAATTCCGCAAAATAATACGACGATGCTGGAATAACAACGTAGCTCTGTGTTAAGACGAACCAAATTCCACTCACCTTTCAATATGTAGTAAAAAAGCATGAATGTCATTCCACCCAAAAACATAAAAATTATAATTACCCAATCAAAATAAGCACTACTGTAATAACCAATGCTGTCATTTTTTGTGGAGAATCCAGCCGTAGCTACTGTAGTAAAAGAGTGACACAATGAATCAAACAGGGACATCCCTCCGCCCCAAAGCAACAAGGTTTGTACTAGGTTCAATCCCAGATATATAGACCAGAGCCAAATCATGGCATCACGGTTTCGGGGAATAAATTTTTCCTTTGTGATTACCTGTCCTGGACTTGATTCAGCACGAAATATTCTAACCCCCGCCATACCGTGAGGCAAGAAGATCAATGTCAAGGTCAAGAATCCCATGCCCCCCAACAATTGTGTTTCACTGCGAAAAAATAAAAGTCCGTGTGGAATAGATTCTATATCATTCAGGATTGTAGCACCTGTTGTTGTATAACCAGACACCATTTCAAAAAATGCGTCTGTGAATGAAGGTATTGAGCCGTGTATAATAAATGGAAGCGTTGACACTGCTGAAATGATTACCCAGCCTAAAACCGCTATGAGGACTGCATCACGAAAACTTAATTCGTAATGACTCGGCCTAAACCACCAAAGAGGGAATCCCACAGAAAAAACCACTGTCACGGAAATGAGAAGTGCACTTAAATCTCCCTCCTGATAAATTAACGAAACGACAATTGGAAACAGCATGGCTATGCTGGTGACTAACAAAAGTGTCCCTATGACGAATGCTATAGCACGAAAATGCATTTACATTTTTCTATAAATGGAAGACTTATATGGAGGCTTAGTTATTCTTTGTTTCATTCTCAGAGGAAGAATCTGGCGTAGGTGAAGATTGAACTTCAGGATTATTTAATACACCTTTTATTACCTGCATGATATGACTCATGTTACTATCTGATATTGGATACTCGAAAACAAGCAATCCTTTTTTGTACTTTCCTTGAACCAAAGGATATACAATAATTTCTTTGTCAAGAATATTTTTCATCCGATAAAAATCAAGACCTTTTTCATGTTCACTGTCAAAATAAGTTTTGAAAACATTTTCAAAGTGAAACATGTCAATCTTTTTTAGACCCTCCCTAACTTCATCAACGCGTTGTGCCTTGATACGATAGATTAGCTCCCCCTGAATTATCCCTGCTCCGTCGTCTTGATTTTCACGGTTGGTGTTGGAAATGACTGCAACACCTTTCGCGTTATTAGCAATCATATTCCTGAAAAGTGCATCCATAACATTTTCCCAGTCTTTTCGGGACACTTCATGAGGATAATCACCTATTATTTTTTTTTTAAAAAAAAATCCCATAGTATATAAAGATAATATTGTTCTCGAAATATGAAGGTAAATATAAAACCAACATCTTCAAATAATCATTCTTGTAATTTGTTTAGCTCTCACCGTTCATGATAGACTAGTATTGTAAAGTTACTTTGCCATTCATTCAACTTAAAAATATTTCACACATGCAAGCATCTATCACTTCTTGGAAAAAACGTATTCTGCACTGGCTAATCACCAGAATATTAGTGGTTTTGATTCGAGTTACTGGAAGTACCACACGTGTACAGCGTCTAAATTATGAAGTATTGAAATCAATCCTGGAAGAATACGGCAGTGTGATTGTTGCAACTTGGCACCAAAACATATATTTTAGCATCTGGCTTCTCCGTAAAGAAGATCTAACTGCTTTAATCAGCAGCAGTGATGACGGTGAAGCAATATATGATGTATTTGACCACTATGGCTATCAAGCAGTTCGTGGGTCAAGCACCAGAGGTGGTATCCCAGCCTTGAAACAACTGATAAAATTACTTAAGGATAAAACATCTGTTGCCATTACACCGGACGGTCCGCTTGGTCCCCCTGAAAAGATTCAGTCAGGTGTAATTCTGCTTGCTAAATATTCCGGTGTCCCCATCATACCCTGGCACTATGAAGCTGATCATCAGTGGAACCTTAATAGTTGGGACAGACACAAAATCCCCAAGCCTTTTTCTAAAATCATTGAAGCATTCGGAGAGCCTTTTCATGTCCCAAAAAATCTACTGCCTGAGGACGTTCCGGTTTTTTGTGAAAAACTGGAAAAAATTATGAAAGATCTAGCACAGAAAACAACTGAGGAAACATCAAAAAAATAATAAACTGTAAAATAATTATATTTAATAGTATTAATAAATCTTAAAATTGCTTTTCAAAAGTATCAAAAAAACATTCAATATCTTCCGGAGCTAAATGGTTTATACCTGCAGCTGCAACCCTACCACCACCTGAAAATTTAAGACATAATGTATCTGCACCATAAGGTCTTGCAATTGGGGCACGTACACCTACCAAAAACGTTCCGTCAGTACGTTCAACTAATATAGCATGCGCCAATTCAGGTGATTCACGAGCAACTTGATTAATGAATGTACCTGAAACTCGTCTGCTCCAGGCATCATTCGGAAACAGGAAAATTCTACCCACAGAGCTTTGTCTCAATGTATGTTTTTCCCCTGCTTTGCGCATATCACTCCGGAAGCCTCTGCGCAAATGTTTCAGTTCTAAGGAAGTCTCAATAAAATCAAAAGGATCTGCAAACGGATGTAGAGCCATAAATAATGTTTTTGGTGAAAAATGTAAATCATCTATCGTTTCACCATATGAATTGTAATTTATTAACTCTCCCAATTCACGTAATTTTTCAGTCTTTTTCAAATCTAGTTTAAGACTTTCTGCCAGTTGCAAAGCGGAAGAGTGAAGGTTGTCCCCAAAAGCAGCAGCCACTGCCCAGAGACGATATTTCCCTTCCAAATAGCGGTCAACCAGAATGCTAGTGCAAACACTAGGACTGGTATCTATGTGAGAGTGAAAAAGTGAGTTTTCCACTATTTTACCAGCAAAGTGATGGTCAAAATAGTGAATGGTATTACCTTGATTCAGTAATTGCAGGAGAGGCTCACGGTTGGCATGAGATGAAATATCGAGCACTGTAATCACGCTGCCATGAGTGGAAAGTGCGTACTGTAACAACTTAGTATCACGCTTTACTCCAGTAATAAGACGGCTTTTATGAGGATTTGTCAGACGCAGTTGATGGAGTGCCAATATCCCATCGGCATCCCCGTTGAAGATGTCAATGTAAGGCATGGCGAATGGTCCGGTTCATCAATTGATAAGAACGACTTGCGCGATTACAAAGGCAAAAAAAAGGAGAACTCCTATCACAGCAATAGATCCGGAAGAGAGAAATCTATCATCCGAATTTGCTCCAAGTGAATTAATGCGGTTGGAATTTGATGGACGAATAGTTTTTGCTGATACTTTCTTGGGTATTATTTTAGGAGGCATAAATCAAATAAATAATTGTTAATTTTTACTAATGTTGTTCACATCTAAATATTTTGCAAAAAAAGAACCAACTTATTCACTTTTAACGAAAAATAGTTCGCCACAAAAAAATTTTAAATTCGTGTTTTTTGATTACGTAAATGATGATCAACTAAAACCAAATTAATCATTGCCTCAACCATTGGCACCGCGCGCGGCAAAACACAAGGATCATGGCGACCTTTGGCTTTCAGTTTGACTTCCCGGCCTTCTTTGCTGACGGTGTCCTGCTCAAAGTTTATTGTGGCGGTTGGTTTGAAAGCAATTCTCAAATCAATATTCTCTCCATTGGAAATTCCCCCCTGAATTCCACCGGAACGATTTGTTTTGGTCCGAATATTCCCTTCACTCATGACAAACGAATCATTATGTTCTGAACCTTTTAGTAACACAGAATCGAAACCAAGACCAAATTCCACCCCTCTAGTAGCAGGCAGAGACATCAAGGCTTTTGCTAAATCAGCGGTTAGTTTATCAAATACAGGTTCTCCCAATCCCGCTGGGACATTGCGTACAACCGCGCGTATGATTCCACCAGCACTATCTCCGGACTTTCGCACTTCTTGTATGCGTTCAATCATTGCTGTGGATGCTTCCGGATCCGGACACCGTACAATGCTGGCTTCGATCTGACTTTCACTGACATTATTTTTCTCTACAGATGATTTAATCTCATGGATTTGCTCAACCCATGCAATAGTCTGAATTTTTCCCCAGTAGTACAGAAGTTTTTTTGCAACCGCTCCAGCAGCCACTCTTCCAACAGTTTCACGCGCACTAGAACGGCCACCACCCATCCAGTCTCTTAACCCATATTTCTGCTCAAATGTATAATCTGCGTGGCTCGGACGATACAAATCCTTAAGGTGATCATAAGCATGCGACTTTGCATCATCATTTGAGACTATTATTGAAATTGCTGTGCCTGTGGTCTTTCCCTCAAAAACTCCGGAAAGAATCTTCGCGGTATCGCTTTCTTTGCGCTGTGTTGTTATTTTGCTTTGCCCCGGGCGCCTTCTGTCAAGCTCATATTGAAGATCATCTTCACCCAGCGGCAGCCCCGAAGGGCAGCCGTCTATCACCACTCCAACTCCTCCTCCATGAGATTCGCCCCAGGTAGTGATTCGAAATAATTGTCCTAAACTGTCACCCATTTTTAGCTTATCTTGATTATCTTACATTGTTTTGCTCATTTTAAAGTACTTTCAGCATAACCTTTTAAAGCTGAAGGTGCAAGATACTTGGCGGCCTAATCTTGCAATTTTAGGCTTTTAACACTAGACTGGTACTAAATAATTTTCCGTGTAAGTTTGTCAAGAAACGCTACTTTTCGAAACAGTTCAGCAAAATGAAACAACTATACAAATCCGGCCCAAAATGGATCATGTACAGTTCCATGGGTCTGGAGCTAGGATTGTCTGTTGTTATAGGATTTCTTATAGGAAGCTGGCTTGATGATTGGTTGAGAACAGATCCTTGGTTTTTGCTGGTCTTTGGAATTGCAGGAATAATTTCAGGATACAGGAGCATTTTCCGTCTGGTAAAACGTGTTCAAGCTGATTCTGATTCTGAGCAAGACAACTAAACCATTTTTAGAACCTGAAAACAACATGTCATCCGAGGAAGAAGAAAAACCAAATCTTGAATCAAATTCGTTGGGTTCAAAAGATTTTCATGAAGAACAAACATCTTTAAATAGCACTGTTCTGGCAAATTCAACTCTGTCTCAAGTTCCAGAGGGTATAGACACTTTTAAGGAGATCGAACAGCTCAAACAAGCATATTTTTTCAGGAATCTGCTTTTTGCTGTAAGTATGATTTTAGTTGCGGGAACAGCAATATTTAGTATTGACCTTTCCCCCTCTGTTCTGTTAGGATGTGGGGTTATAGGATTTAATTATTTCTGGACTATGCAGTTTGTACGAAAGCTGTTACAGGAGCGAAAATTACAAGCACTTGATCTACTGTTTTCTTTTACCAAATTCGGTATTTCAATAATCATATTGTTTGTAGCAATGCAATATTTTGATTTTTCACCGGGTGGTCTTTTGATAGGACTATCTAATATTGCACTAACTATCGTCATTTATTCTTTTGTAAGGATAATGCAAACTCAAAAATCTGCATAAGTCGAAGTTAATCAGAAAAAATACAGAATGGACAAAAGACTATCACTACTCAGTGTTTTTTTACTAACAGCTTCCCCTGTATTTGCAGCAGAGGGATTTACCTGGGGCCACTTTTTTTTTAGTGGGTTAGAACAGCCGCTGGTGGATCTTGGTATTGATCCGGTTCCATTCTTGGACTTGGTGATGGTAGCTGTTTTTCTGATTTCTTTCGCATTTTTTGCAGGTAGGCCTTTCAGGCAAACTGATTTACTGGAACCCTCTGGTAAAGCTAATTTTTCCAATTTTGCAGAAGTTGTAGTCAGTGCTATCCTTAATTTCCTATGCGGAACCATAAGACATGGAGTTGGAGCAAGGCCCATTCTTCCTTTACTTGGTACATATGGTCTATTTATTTTGCTACTTAATCTTATAGGTCTGGTACCGGGATTTAACCCACCTACAGATCAGTTTAACGTTACCATAGCCTTTGCCTTGATCATTTTTCTAATGACTCATTTTATGGGCATTCGTCAACATGGAGCCGGTTACATTAAACAATTTTTTGGTCCCATGCCGCTTCTCGCGCCACTAATGCTGCCGATTGAAATCGTCAGTCATTGTGTGCGCCCGCTTTCCCTTTCGATCAGGCTGTTTGGGAATATGACAGGAGATCATAAAGTAGTCTTGATTTTCACGTCAATTATGGCCGTCGGCCTACCCATTCCTTTTATGGGATTGGGAATTTTGGTGTCAGTCTTACAAGCATTTGTTTTTGTTTTGCTGTCTGCCATTTATTTTGAACTCGCAATGAGTGAAGCTCACTGATTGCGCTGATTTAATTAACATCAAAAAGGATGTCATGAAGAAATTATTATTGTTGGCGTTGCTTATGTCAGCGAGTTTCCCTCTGTATGCAGCAGGAATGGGAGAAATGGCTACATTCGGAATTGCCCTCGGGGCAGGTTTAGCAATTGGAATTGCAGCTCTTGGTGGAGGAATTGGCCAAGGTTTGGCTATGCGCGGTGCCTTGGAAGGCATTGCACGTAACCCAAATGCAACCGACAAAATTTTCACACCAATGATTATTGGTCTTGCACTAATTGAGTCGCTGGTAATTTACGCACTCGTGATTGCTTTTATGTTGCAGGGTAAAATCTGAAACTCTCATTTTCTGCGGCTCAGTTTTCGAGCCGCAACCCTCTTCTTTTTCCTCATATTTTCAGTTTGTCAGAAACAGTACACCATACGGACTTCAAATTTTCTGCTCTCAAATATTGACTGTATTTATCAAGAGTTTCTGAAAATTTGCATTTCCGGATTAGTCTGGACCTTGCGGAATTTTCGGTAATTTTCTTCCAGATGTTTATAAACATTCTTTGACAATTTATCAATACCTTCTTCAATAACACTACTGTTTAGTGATGAGAGTTAGATCTTCATTAATCTACCAAAAGTCTAAAACTTCCATAATTTTTCAACAGATACAAGGGACATATTGAGTGGCTATTTCAACAAAATTGAAGTACATTTTTTTAAGGACATAGTTAAAATATTTTGATATGGTGGGTTTAAAGACAAGAGCAACATAAATTTCCAATTTTGGGAGAGAAAAATGAGTGAGCATAAGATTTTTGAAGTTCCGGAAGAAGCAAAAGCAAAAGCTTGGATTGATAACGAGACTTATTTAAAAATGTACGAAGAGTCTGTAACTGACCCAGAATTATTTTGGGACAAGCAAGCAGAGCGGTTGGATTGGTTCAAGAAATGGAACAATACACTTGAATGGGACTACAACCAGGGGGACATCCGCTGGTACGAAGGAGGGAAACTTAATGTTTCTTATAATTGTATCGATCGTCATATAGAAAAAAAAGGGGATCAAAAGGCTTTGATTTGGGAGTCGGATGATCCAAATGTTGACCGAAGCTACACATACAAAGAATTACACACTGAAGTTAGCAAATTTGCAAATGTGATGAAGAACCGAGGCATTGTAAAAGGTGACCGTGTGATGATTTACATGCCGATGATTCCGGAACTGGCAATTGCGTGTCTCGCCTGCACTAGAATTGGTGCTGTACACTCTGTAGTGTTTGGTGGATTCAGCGCGGAAGCTCTTAAAAATCGGATTATTGATTGCAGTGGAAAAATGTTAATCACGGCAAATGCTGGAGTGCGTGGAGGTAAGAGTATCCCACTCAAACAAAACGCTGATCAGGCCATGGAGAATACAAGCACCGAAAGCTGCATCGTGGTAAAGCACACATCTGATGTCTGCAATATGCAGTCAGGGCGGGACCACTTCTATCATGAAGATATGGCAAACGCCTCCTCGGATTGCCCCCCTGAGGAAATGGATGCAGAAGACCCACTTTTCATACTTTATACTTCCGGTTCTACAGGAAAACCAAAGGGGGTTTTACACACCACTGCAGGATACCTGGTTTACACATCAATGACTCATCAATATGTTTTTGACTATCATGATGGCGATATTTACTGGTGTACCGCAGACATTGGCTGGGTTACCGGGCACAGCTATATTCTTTATGGGCCACTGGCAAATGGAGCTACGACACTAATGTTTGAAGGCGTTCCAAATTATCCAGATTTTGGACGTTTTTGGGACATTTGCGACAAACATAAAGTCAATATTTTCTATACTGCTCCAACCGCAATTCGTGCAATTGCCAAAGAAGGAGACGAGTTCGTTAAAAAACGTGATTTAAGTACACTACGTTTACTAGGTACGGTTGGAGAACCGATAAATCCGGAAGCATGGCTTTGGTATCACCGTGTTGTTGGACATGAGAATTGTCCGATAGTAGATACCTGGTGGCAGACAGAAACTGGGGGAATTATGATAACTCCGCTACCGGGAGCAACACGCACCAAACCAGGTTCAGCAACACGCCCGTTTTTTGGCATTCAACCGCTACTAGTAGATGCAAACGGCAATGAACTAGAAGGTGCAACTGAAGGGAATTTATGTATTAAGCATCCGTGGCCTGGACAAATGCGTACCGTGTATGGTGATCATGAACGTTTCATACAAACTTATTTTAGCACCTACAAAGGACTTTATTTTACCGGAGACGGCTGCCGACGGGATGATGACGGATATTACTGGATTACCGGACGAGTTGATGATGTGTTGAATGTTTCTGGACACCGTATGGGAACCGCAGAACTTGAGTCAGCAGTTGTACTGCATGAAAGTGTAGCAGAGGCGGCAATTGTTGGGTTTCCACATGAGATAAAGGGACAGGGAATTTACGCCTATGTAACTTTAAATTCCGGAGTAGAACCAACTGACGATTTAAAAAAAGAGTTGATCCAACTCGTTCGGGAAGAAATAGGACCAATTGCAACTTTTGACTTAATCCAATGGGCGCCTGGACTTCCAAAAACTCGCTCTGGTAAAATCATGCGCCGCATTTTACGTAAAATTGCAGAAAATGAAATCGATAGCATCGGCGATACTTCTACTCTCGCTGATCCTTCTGTTGTTGAAGATTTGATTGCCAACAGTCCTGTTACTTGAATTTCAAACATGTATTTGAAAACAAGATAAATGAGTTATCTAAACATATATCAAAAATCTTTAGAGCAGCCAGAAATTTTTTGGAGAGAGCAGGCAGAAAAAATTAAGTGGTATGAATTTCCTGAAAAAATTCTTTCCCAAGACGAACAAGGTTTTTATCGCTGGTTTTCTGGCGGTAAGCTAAACACTTCTTACCTAGCTCTGGATGTACACATTGAAGAAGGACGAGGTGCCCAACTGGCAATGATTTATGATTCACCTTCTACAAACTCGCTGGAGAAGTATACCTTCCTAGAATTACGTGATGAAGTTGCAAAATTCGCAGGCGGACTTAAAAATTTGGGTGTAGAAAAAGGTGATCGTGTTATCATTTACATGCCGATGGTTCCGGAAGCAGTTATTGCTATGCTAGCTTGTGCCAGATTAGGTGCAGTTCACTCTGTCGTTTTTGGTGGCTTTGCACCAAATGAATTGGCTGTAAGGATTGATGACGCCAAACCAAAAGTTCTCTTAACAGCAAGTTGTGGAATTGAATTTACCAGGGTCATTGAATACAAACCACTGGTGGATCATGCTCTTGAAATGGCCAAATTCCCGCCGCAAAATACTGTCATTTTACAGCGACCGCAAATTCTAGCAAAAATGAAATCCGGACAGGATCATGATTGGAAAGAGTTACTAAAAATAGCTGATCCAGCAGAACCAGTTAATCTTTACTCAACTGATCCGTTGTACATTCTGTACACTTCTGGAACTACAGGACTTCCCAAAGGCGTTGTCCGCGACAACGGTGGACACGCAGTTGCCTTAAAATACAGTATGAAGGCTGTCTATAACACTGATCCTGGAGATGTTTTCTGGGCAGGTTCAGATATCGGCTGGGTGGTTGGTCATTCTTACATTGTTTACGCTCCTCTGATTCATGGTTGTACGACCATACTTTACGAGGGCAAACCAGTACGTACTCCTGATGCAGGTGCTTTCTGGCGTATAATTGCAGAACATAAGGTAAATACATTTTTCACTGCACCCACGGCTTTCAGGGCTGTAAAAAAAGAGGATCCAGAAGCAAAACTTAAAAAGAAATATGACATCAGTTCGCTCCAGACACTTTTTCTGGCAGGTGAAAGACTTGATCCGCCAACTTATGAATGGCTGAAGGAAACTTTATCCGATGCTTCACGGCCCGAAGTACCAGTAATTGACCACTGGTGGCAAACTGAAACCGGATGGGCTATTTGCTCAAATCCAATGGGTATTGAACCACAGCTTGTGAAAAATGGATCTCCGACTTTTCCAATGCCAGGATACAATGTGCAGGTGCTTGATGAAAAAGGTGAAAAATGCAAACCTGGTGAAACCGGTAATATCGCAATTCACCTACCTTTACCACCTAGTTGTCTGCCAACCCTATGGAATGGTGATGAGCGATTTAGGGAATCATATTTAAGTCAATACCCTGGATACTACTTTACGGGTGATGAAGGAATTAAGGATGAAGATGGTTATATTTTTGTGATGGGACGAGTCGATGATGTAATCAACGTTGCCGGTCACCGCCTTTCAACAGGGGAAATGGAGGAGTTAATCGCCGGACACCCAGCCGTTGCTGAATGTGCAGTTACTGGTATTGATGATGAACTGCGCGGGCAGGTGCCAGTCGGGTTTGTAGTTCTCAAGGACGGTACTCAGATTTCTCAAGATAGAATGCAAAAGGAATTGGTCGAAATTATCCGCAATAATATTGGTGCCGTTGCCTGTTTTAAAAGAGCAGGTATTGTCAAGCGCCTGCCGAAAACTCGCTCTGGAAAAATTCTGCGCAAAACAATTAGGAAACTGGCCAGTGAATCTGAAATAGTTGTCCCACCTACTATTGATGATCCTCTGATTCTGGAGGAAATTCGAGAAATTATGAAGGAACGAGGAATCGGCCAATACGCAACCTCTTGATTTTTTTACGTGAATCTTTTCATCTAAGCGTTTTACCTACCTAATTTTAACCAAGAATAACCAAGATATAAACGTTTTATATTTTTCTTTCAAAAAACAAACTGTATGGTTTATGATTTAGCTAGGTTCACCATTTTAATTAAATTTGCTCATTTTTTAGGCACAAAAAAACAATAATCACTAAGGTATAATATAAAATCTTAAAATGCAGCCAGGACCAAAAAACAGTATTACTGACGTTTCCGGAATCAAAGTAGGACACGCACAGGACATGAAATTGATGAGTGGAACCACAGTCGTTCTTCCAGAAGATGCAGCGGTAGGTGCCGTTGACTGCAGAGGGGGTGCCCCTGGGACACGTGAGACAGATGCTCTTCATTCTGCAAACCTGGTTGAAGAGGTGCACGCTGTTGTTCTCAGCGGTGGTTCTGCAATGGGATTAGATTCAGCAGGCGGAGTTGCGGCCTGGTTAAAAACACAGGGCCGTGGATTTCCAGTTGCAAAAGATGTCTTAGTGCCTATAGTTCCAGCAGCAATTCTCTTCGACCTGCTAAATGGTGGTGAAAAGTCCTCAATTGATGAACATACTTATTTTGAGTTTGGGAAAAAAGCTGCGACTGTCGCAAGCTATGAATGTACTTCAGGTAACGTTGGTGCAGGGACTGGAGCAAAAGCTGGAACTCTTAAAGGTGGTATCGGTACCGCTTCGCTTCAACAAAATTCGAAAAATTACACTGAAAAAGATTTTACGGTGGGTGCTTTAGCCGCAGTAAATTCATTTGGTTCAGTGACAATGCCTTATCTTCCTAATTTCTGGGCTTGGCCTTTTGAACGAAATGCTGAATATGGCGGCATGGGTGCCCCAAATGTTTTTTCCGCAAACAATAAAACATCTGAAAAAAATAATACTAACGAATTAGAACTCGATTTTGACTTCAAAAGTCCATTCGAAGGTCCCTTACAGACTTACAATAAAAATTACAAATCCGGAAATGATGCTTTTACAAATAATATATCCACTAATACTACTCTTTGCGTAGTTGCGACTGATGCTAATCTTAACAAGGCACAGGCTCAGCGTGTTGCAATTATGGCACAGGATGGGTTTGCGCGTTCCATTCGGCCAGTCCACACACCTTTTGATGGAGATACAGTTTTCGTTTTGGCCACAGGAAAAATTCCACTTTCAAATATGCCGTCTATCGACATAGCACGCCTGGGAATGATGGCTGCTGATTGTGTCGCAAGAGCAATTGCCAGAGGTGTTTATACAGCAGAATCTTTAGGCATCTGGCCTTGTTATATGGATTCAATAAAAAAATGATTATATTTGCAATTTGATAAAGTTTTTGTAATGATACATCTTCTTCTTGTTCCATTGCCTTCTGCATAGGAGGTATTTTAAAAACTTCCATTTCTCCAACAAGGAATCATGAAAAAAATCATTCAAAGGCACACGAAATTATTGCTGATCTGTGGATCCGCAATAATTTTTTCTGGATCTGCCTTGGCCGGAAAAACACATTTGACTATGGGAATGGTCCTAGAGCCACCTCATCTCGACCCAACCGCTGGAGCCGCAGCCGCGATTGACGAAGTAGTTTATGCAAACGTTTTTGAGGGATTAACCCGGATCAATCAAAACGCGGAAGTACTTCCTGCACTGGCTGAGTCTTGGAATATTTCATCAGACGGACTGACGTACACATTTAACCTCCGCAGCGGAGTCAGCTTCCATGATGGTTCAGCATTTGATTCCTCTGATGTGGTTTTTTCATTGAATCGTGCAAGATCGGAAAATAGTACAAATGCGCAAAAAGCCCTTTTCGCTGCGATTGCAGGCGTAAATGCACAGGGATCAAATACAGTGGTTGTCACCTTGAACACACCAACTGGAAACTTCCTCTTCAACATGGGTTGGGGCGATGCTGTGATTGTAGATTCAGCAAGTGCCAATTCAAACAAAAGTAAACCCGTTGGAACGGGACCTTTTATTTTCAAGCGCTGGGTCAAGGGTGACCGGATTGAGTTGGGACAAAATAAAAATTACTGGGGTGAAACGCCGGCGCTGAAATCCGCAACTTTCAAAATCATTCCGGATCCTGCCGCTGCTGTTGCAGCTTTGATGGCCGGAGATGCGGACGCTTTTGCAAATTTTCCTGCACCAGAAATGGCAGCCCAATTTCAAAGCGATTCACGTTTCACTGTAAAGGTCGGCAGTACTGAGGGCGAAACAATTCTCTCCACCAACAACCTGCAGAAACCATTTGATGACCTTCGAGTAAGGCAGGCTATCGCTCATGCGATTAATTCGCAAGAAATAATTGACGGCGCGATGTTTGGTTTTGGAACTCCAATCGGGACTCATTTTGCTCCGCATCATGCAGCTTATATTGACCTGACTGGAACTTATCCACATGACCCGAGCAAGGCCAAACAACTTCTTACAGAAGCAGGATTCCCCAATGGATTCAAGGCGACGATAAAATTGCCGCCCCCGAGTTATGCACGACGTGGAGGAGAAATTGTTGCTGCCCAATTGGCAAAAGTCGGTATCAAACTTGAGATAATCCCTGTGCAGTGGGCACAGTGGCTGGATCAGGTTTTCAAAAATAAAGATTTTGACCTGACGATTGTCTCTCATACTGAACCAATGGACATCGGTATTTATACTCGTCCGAAATATTATTTTCAATACCGGAACGCAGGCTTCAATGCGATCATTGAGGACTTGAATGTCACCGCAGACCCCAAGAAACGTTACGCATTGATGGGTGCCGCGCAGGCAATTCTAGCAAAAGATGCCGTTAACGGTTTTCTTTTTCAACTGGCGAAGCTAGGAATCTGGAACAAAAACATAATGGGACTCTGGGAAAACAGCCCCGTTCAAGCCAATGATTTGACCGGTGTTAGCTGGAATAATTAATTCTAAAAAAGGCGTTTCAGTATAATAACTGGAACGCTATCCTTTCCTAGTTAAATGTCAATCTTCCTTGCAAAACGTTTCTTTGCTTTGGTCATCACTCTGTTGGTGGCCTCACTGGTCATTTTTTTGTTGATGGAAATTCTTCCCGGTGATCCTGCATCGATCATCCTTGGAGTTGGAGCGCAGGAGGATACCCTGCTCGCCCTGCGGACAGAAATGGGGCTTGATCATTCTGCTCCGGAACGCTACTTCCATTGGATCAGTGGTATATTATCCGGTGATTTTGGACGTAGCTATACCTATGACATTCCCGTTTCCTCATTGATTTTAGAGCGACTGTCTCTCAGTTTGCCTTTAGCTTTGCTTGCCATTTCCCTTTCCACTTTGCTAGCCATACCTATTGGGGTACTCGCTGTAGCAAATCATAAGCGTATCGCTGATACAGGAATTATGGGTCTAGCTCAATTAGGGGTCGCCGTGCCAAATTTCTGGTTTGCAATTCTGCTGATATTATTTTTTTCAGTCAAACTTGGCTGGTTTTCAGCAGGAGGTTTCGCCGGTTGGGAAATGGGTTTGGCTGCTGCCCTCAAATCTTTGACATTACCAGCGATTTCTCTTGCCCTGCCGCAGGCAGCAATTTTAGCACGTGTAACGCGTTCTGCGGTTTTGGAAACCGTCCGTGAAGATTTTGTACGCACCGCACGAGCAAAAGGACTCAGCAGGAATGCCGCGCTTTGGAAACATGCTTTCAGAAATGCTCTAATTCCGGTTGTCACAATTCTCGGGTTACAACTTTCATTTTTGCTAGCTGGAACCATCATCATTGAAAATGTTTTTTATCTGCCAGGACTGGGTCGTCTCCTTTTCCAGGCAATTGCGCAAAGGGATTTGGTGGTAGTTAAAAACATTGTAATTTTACTGGCCGCAACAGTAGTGATTATCAATTTCCTCGTTGATATGTGTTATGTTGCAATTGACCCTAGATTACGTGGAGGTAGGGCATGAATGAATCAATGTTAAGTGAATTTTGGAGGAACAGTTTGCATCACCGCAGTTTTGTGATTGGGCTGATTCTTAGTTTTATAATGCTTTTTACCGGTCTGCTTTCTTTGTTGTGGACACCTTTTCCTGTGGAATTACTGGACATACCCCACAAGTTGGAAAGCCCATCTGCAAAACATTGGCTGGGAACAGATCATTTTGGTCGCGACGTTTTTTCAATGTTGATGGTAGGAGCCTGGAATTCAATGTTGGTTTCAGTCTTTGCGATTGGTTTCGGATCATTAATCGGAGTCCCACTCGGGGCTTTAGCCGCTGCGAAACGCGGATGGGTGGAAGAAACTGTGATGCGTTTTAATGACTTTGCTTTTGCCTTTCCTGCCTTGTTGACGGCGGTTATGCTCTCCGCGGTTTATGGTCCAGGAACGATAAATTCTGTGCTGGCAATAGGTATTTTCAATATTCCAGTTTTTGCCAGAATTACACGAGGAAGCGCTTT
>Ga0208277_1000615_pt1 | contig 20817 bp, 22 predicted proteins | sample ETNtaG_5_FD_185782 | JGI IMG/M metagenome (GOLD analysis project Ga0208277, IMG submission 185782) | Marine microbial and viral communities from oxygen minimum zone, Eastern Pacific Ocean - ETNP201406SV205 (SPAdes) (version 2) | ecosystem: Environmental > Aquatic > Marine > Oceanic ...
ATTAGTTGATATATTATAATAAAGTAGGTAGTTGGTATTTCACGACACAGCTGCATTTCATTTTAAAAAAATTTAGTGAATTAAGAACTATATGAGATGTAAGTATTTGTATTATTAGTAATGAAAGATATCACTCAAAATATCAGTGTAGAGATGGAAAAGAACAAGTTTGAGGAAGTCAAGCTTCCTCATGAACATCCGAAAGTAATAAAACCTAAAGTTGGGATACTTATAGCAAATTTGGGGACACCTGACTCAACAGGCTATTGGGCTGTAAGAAGATACTTGAGTGAATTTCTGTCGGATAGACGTGTCATAGATTATACGCCTTGGATTTGGCAAATTATTCTTCAGACTATAATTCTTAGTAGGAGACCTTTTTCTAGTGGAGCTGCTTATAAGTCAATATGGAACAATGAAAAAAATGAAAGCCCGTTACTTACAAACGTGCGTAACCAAGCTGAAAAGCTAAGAGATAGTTTAAAGAAGAGATTTGGTGAAAGTGTAATGGTTGAATTTTGTATGAGATATGGCAACCCTTCAACTATAAAAACGATTAACGAAATGAAAGAAAAAGGTTGTGATAGAATCGCTTTCCTACCGCTTTATCCTCAATACAGTGCAGCTACAACTGGAACGGCAAATGATCAGGCTTTTAGGGCTTTGATTAAACTTAAATGGCAGCCATCTATTAGAACTATTCCTTCATATTTTGACAAGCCCGGCTATATTAAATGTTTAGCCAACTCTGTATTAAAAAAGTATAATGCACTTCAAAGTAAGCCAGAACATCTTGTCGTTTCTTATCATGGGGTGCCAGAGCGATATCTTTTGGCTGGCGATCCCTATCACTGTCAATGTCAAAAAACTACCAGATTATTAAGAGAAGAGCTGGGTTGGAAAAAAGAAATAATTACTACAACTTTTCAATCTAAGTTCGGTCCTGGAAAGTGGTTGGGACCGGCAACAGTGGACTTTGTCTCAGATCTAGCTAAGGAAGGGAAAAATAGGATAGCAGTTATAGCTCCAGCTTTTTCTTCAGATTGCATCGAAACTTTAGAGGAAATAGAAGAAGAAATTAGAGAAAGTTTTTTGGGATCTGGCGGTAAAGAATTTAACTATATTGAATGTTTAAATAGTCGGGATGATCACATAGATTTCCTGCATCAGTTAATTGTTAATGAAACCAAAGGCTGGTTAAGTTGAATTTATTGTAGGTTTCTGTTTTTTTGTTGGAGCCAAAATGATATCATTTTTCGAACTTTTAAGAAAAGGAGTTGGCGATGATTTCCACACATTCGTCGGAAAATGACCCGAGAAACGAAAAAATATTTATTTATATCAATGGAAAATTATATCCTAAAAAGGAAGCAAAAATATCTGTTTATGATAGTGGCTTCTTACTGGGTGATGGTGTCTGGGAAGGTATTAGATTACATAATTCAGAATGGATTTTTTTAGACCAACACTTGAGCAGATTTTTTGAAGCTGCAAAGGCGACGGCCATAGATGTTGGCCTAGGCAAAGAAGAGTTATTCTCTATACTAGAAAAAACACGCACTAAAAATAAGATGACTCACGATGTGCATGCCAGATTGATGCTAACAAGGGGAGAAAAAATCCGTCCATTTCAGCATCCAGATCTTTCTATTTATGGGTCTACTCTGGTTATTATAATGGAGCATTCAATACCATTAACTAAAGACTCTAGTAAGAAAATTAGATTGGTCACTGTGCCTCAAGTTAGAGGCTTGCCTATGAGTCAAGATCCTAAGTTAAATAGCCATTCTAAGCTGAATTGTGTCCTTGCTTGTATTCAAGCTAAGGAAGCGGGTGGTGATGAAGCTCTGATGTTGGATCCTCATGGGTTTGTCAATACTACCAATGCATGCAACTTCTTTATTGTCAGATCAGGAGAGGTTTGGACGTCAACTGGAGATTATTGTATGAACGGCATTACCCGTTCAAAGGTAATAAAACTTTGCAGAGAGGAAGGGATTTTGGTAAAGGAAAAAAACTTTAGTCTGGTAGAAACATATAGCGCTGATGAAGCATTTATTACGGGTACTTTTGCGGGTCAGACAAATATCTTTGAAATCGACGGTAAAAGGATAGGGACTTCGGAAACACCTATTACAGATAGGATTAAAGAGCTTTATCGGAAAGAAATTGGATATGATGAAAACTAGACTTGCTGTTTGGTCTGGACCAAGAAATATTTCAACATCTTTAATGCGGAGTTTTTCAAATCGAGGGGATTGCAAAGTTATGGACGAACCCTTTTATGGTGCCTATTTATTTAAAACTAGAAAGTGTCATCCACTCAGAGATGAAATAATCAAAAATATGAGTACAAACTATAATGAGATTGCTAAGAGATGCTCTGACTCAAATTTTTCAGGAAGAATTCTCTATCAAAAGCAAATGGCACATCACATATGTTCAGAACTAGATTTGAAGTTTTTGGATAGAGTGCATAATATTTTTCTGATTAGAGAGCCAGAATATGTTGTAAGAAGTTTTAACGAAAAAGTGGAAAGTTTTGGATTGGAAGATATTGGAATTAAGCAACAGCTTAGGATATTCGAATATCTCTTAGAAAAAACAGGCAGAGCGCCTTTTGTATTTTCATCATCGGATTTACTAGCTAAACCAGAAGAAACTTTACGCAAGATTTGCAAACACGCAGGAATTAAGTTTTCTGAAAAGATGCTTTCTTGGCCAGAAGGTCCTCATCCAGACGATGGTATTTGGGGAAAAATTTGGTATCACAACACTAACAAAAGCACCAGCTTCATCTCCGGGAACTCTAGGAAAGTGAACCTCACAGTCTATCAGAAATCAATAGTGGATCAAGCTTACCCCTATTACCAAAAATTAGACACCTTTCGAAGAAAGTTTTTGAAGCTTGATATCTAACTGCTAAAAAAGAATTGGGCTTAATTGTTAGCCTAGTCTTTCTTTTCTGTCTTTTCAGTTTTTATCTCTTCTCCCGTTTCCTGATCTACAACTTTCATTGATAGTCGTACTTTTCCACGGTCATCAAACCCCAATAATTTAACTTTTACTTCTTGCCCTTCCTTTAGCATGTCTTTAGGGTGATTCACCCTTTCATTGGCCAATTGGCTTACGTGAACTAATCCATCACGCTTACCAAAGAAGTTCACAAAAGCCCCGAAATCCATTATTTTCACTACTTTTCCTGTATATATTTGGCCGGCTTCTGGCTCATCAACAATATCTTTAATCATTTTAATGGCATGGTCTATTTTATCTGAATCGGTAGAGGCTATTTTCACTATGCCGTCATCATTAATATCTACTTTGGCACCAGATACCTCAACTATTTCTCTTATAACTTTACCTCCAGAACCTATAACTTCCCGAATCTTATCTGTAGCTACCTGCATTGTTTCTATTTTGGGGGCATGCACCGAGAATTGGCCTGCAGTAGAAAGGGCCTTAGACATCTCTCCCAAAATGTGCAGACGGCCTTCTTTAGCTTGATCGAGGGCTTTGGCCATAATTTCGGATGTTATCCCTGCCACCTTAATATCCATTTGCAAGGATGTTATGCCTTCGCTTGTACCCGCAACTTTAAAATCCATATCCCCTAAATGATCTTCATCTCCTAAAATATCGGTTAATACAGCAAATTCTTTCCCATCTAAAATTAAACCCATAGCAACACCTGCAACTGGCGCCTTTAAAGGTATGCCTGCATCCATCATTGAAAGAGATCCTCCACACACCGAAGCCATAGAAGAAGAACCGTTTGATTCAGTAATTTCTGAAACTATCCTTATGGTGTAAGGAAATTCTGTGGAAGCAGGCAAAACAGCTTGTAAAGCTCTCCAAGCTAATTTTCCATGTCCAATTTCACGCCTTCCAGGACCAGCATTTCTTCCACATTCTCCAACAGAATAGGGAGGAAAATTGTAGTGCAACATGAAATTAGACCTCCCAGAACCATGCAGAGCATCTATCATTTGTTCGTCATCACCAGTTCCTAAAGTCGTAATAACTAAGCCTTGAGTTTCGCCTCTAGTAAATAGTGCAGAACCATGAGTCCTTGGTAGCAAGCTGGTTTCACATATTATTGGCCTGACAGTGTTCAAGTCTCGACCATCTATTCTATTTCCCTTTGATAATATATCTCCGCGTACAATTTCAGATTCAACTTCCTTAATGCAGCTATCTAGGTTTTCGTCACCAAGTTGATCTTCAGATAGGCTTTCCTTTATCTTTTCTACTGATTCATGAATTGCTAATTGTCTTTTAATCTTATCAGTGATCGAAAATGCTTTTCGAAGATCTTTTTCCCCAGCCTTTTTAATGGCCTTTAGGAGTTCAGAGCTATCACTTGGTATAAATTCAAAGGGTTCATTTGCGCCCTCTTCAGCCATTGAGATTATTAAGTCAATGACTGGTTGCATCATCTTGTGGCCATATTCGACCGCTCCTAGCATTTCTTTTTCCGAAAGTTCATAGGCTTCAGATTCAACCATCATCACAGCGTCTTTTGTCCCTGCAATCACAAGATCAAGCCGTTGCTCTGGGTTATCTCTTAATTTTTCCATGTCATCGACAGAAGGATTTAAAATATAAGCGCCCTCAGAATATCCGACCCGGGCACAGCCTATAGGTCCTCTGAATGGAGCGCCAGACAATGTTAAGGCTGCGGATGCCGCTATCATAGCAACAATATCTGGATCATTTTCAGAGTCGTAACTTAATACAGTACAGGTTACTTGGACTTCATGCTTAAATCCTTCAACAAACAGGGGTCTAATAGGTCTATCAATTAGTCTACTTGTAAGAGTTTCCTTCTCTGTTGGTCGAGCTTCTCTTTTAAAGAACCCTCCGGGAATTTTACCTGCTGCGTAATATTTTTCTTGATAATTTACAGTCAGGGGAAAAAAATCTTGCCCAGGCTTTGCTGTTTTAGCAAATACGACTGCAGCTAAAACTGAAGTTTCGCCGTAAGTTGCTAAAACTGCGCTATCTGCTTGTCTTGCAATTTTTCCAGTTTCTAATGTCAGGGTATCATGTCCCCATTTCATTGATTTATTAATTATCTTAAACATAACGTTCCTTTTACCTACTCTTATTAAGAAATACTTTGATTAACAAAGTTTTGATTCTCATATATTGGAATTTCATTTATTTTACTTGTACCAACGGTAAAGCAGTTCTTTTTACTATTTACCTTCTCAAACCAAGTCGTTTGATGATATCTTGGTACCTGCTTTCATTTTTTTGTTTTACATAATCTAGCAATTTTCGCCTTAGGGATACCATTTTCAACAAACCACGTCGCGAGTGATTGTCCTTTTTGTGTATCTTAAAATGTTCGGTTAATGTGTTAATTCTGCTGGTAAGAATTGCTATCTGCACTTCTGGAGAACCTGTGTCCCCCTTTTTTAACGCAAATTCTTTTATAGTTTCCGTCTTTTTTTCTGATGTTATCGACATCTCTTTTCTCCTAATTGACGTCTAGCCAGGATGTCGTCCAGCCTAGAAGATTTTATTATCATTGGCGTGTATAGAGAATTTTTATCCATTTGGAAAGGCAAAAATATTAGTATGCTAATTTAAGTCCAAAGCATTATTTCTTTTGCATAACTGACATAAAGGGGATGCTTTGGTTGATTATTTCCTGTTAAACCAAGGCAAAAAATATTTAAGGAATTTTTAGTTAATATTTCTTTAACGATATCTCCTCGGTTTAATATTACACCGTTAGTGCCCCATCCACAGATTACGACCGGCTCAGAGGGTCCATCTTTTAGCCAATCACAAGCTGCTAGTATGGTTTTATCATTCTTAGGGCCTATAGGTTCGGGTTCTATTAATAAATTCTTAGGATTCTTACTGCTAAAAGCGAAAAGATTACAAATCCTCATGGAACCAAAACCAAGAGAAGAAACTCTTTTCCGGCATCTAAGGATTGTGGGATCATCAGATTTTTCATTTGCAGTGGATGGGTTAAGTAATAATATAAGAACTCTTGGTGCTTTGGGGCTCCACTCTCTACTTAAGCTATATCGATATTTCATACATGCTGAATACTCAGCTCTGGAGTGCATACCATCTTTATTAAATTTTCTTATTATCATTTCGATTAAAGGTTCATTCAGGAAAAGATGTTAAGAATTCTTTTTGGTGAAAAAACCTCCCCATCAATTATTCCTATGGCAATAGGATTCTCTTTATAGCTTGCCCATACCTCAGATTTAAATTCCTCAGAAGTACTCTCAATTTTAATTGATTGCCCATTTTTTATTCTGTTGTACTGAAGTTCGTTGCATTTGATTTCTCTAATATGTTTGAGGACTTCTTGGGTAGGTAGAATTAAATCTATTAGTTCATTTTGTTCTAGTGTCTTTAGCAGCGAAAATTCAATGGACCTTTTTATATCCATTCCTCCCGAACATGTTCTCCTTATATCTTTGGCGTAACCAAAACAGCCCAAAGCATTGCCTACATCTCGTGCAATTGATCTCACATAAGTTCCTTTGCCACAGCTCAAGAAAAATTCTGCGGTATTTTTGTCCCAGACTTTTATGAGATCAAGTTTGAATACTTGAATATTAGCGGGCCTTAAATTAACAGCTTGTCCACTACGTGCCAGTTCATATGCTTTTTTACCATTGATTTTTTTTGCCGAAAAAATAGGAGGCATTTGCTTTAAATTACCTAAAAATAAAGGCAAAATATCAAGAATTTCATATTTCTCTGGTCTTTTTTTGCTCTCATTAATTATTTTGCCCTCTGAATCATCACTATCTGTTTGCTTCCCCCAGACTATTTTAAATGTATATGTCTTTTCTGTGTTTGTCTGATAGGGGATTGTTTTGGTAGATTCCCCTAAGGCCACTGCCAAAACACCGGTTGCTTCTGGATCAAGAGTTCCTGCGTGTCCAATCTTTTTGGGTTTCAAAATATGTTTAATAGTTGAAACAACGTTAAAAGAACTAATTCCTCTCGGTTTGTCTACTATTAACCATCCATTAATTGCATTATGATTAAGAGTTTTTCTCATACTCTAAATTTCTTTACTTAATCCTCAAAATTTAATGATCCTTTGGTATCCTTAAGAAGCCTCTCAGTTCGAAGCATTTGATCAACAGAAATGTCCTCAATGAAACGAATTTCAGGGGTATACTTAAGATCTAAAGTCTTTCCCAGTTGAAATCTTAGTTCTTTTGTATTCACTCTTAACAACGCAACTAGATCCTCAGTTTTGTGCTCTCCTATGGAGAGAACATAGGCAGTCGCAACTTTGAGGTCCGGAGAGCATCGCACCTCTGAAATTGAAATTGATGCAGTAGATATATTGGAATCAAAAAAGTCCATCCTTAAAATTAAATCTGCTAATTTACGCTTTATTAGCTCGGACACTCTCAACTGTCTTTGAGAGGGCATACCTTTATTGCCAAATTTACTTTTCATACTCTTTAATTCACTTTCAATTTTCTTCTGTCAAGGCAGTAATATTATTTATTATCTTTTTTATAGGCATGCCTTATAATATGGTCAAATTTTCTCAGAGGAATCTTTATATGGTAAAAAAAACTAACTTAGTCATAGCAGGTTGTACTGGGCGTATGGGAAGGATGATTTTGGATATCTTGCCTAAAAGCCAAAATTTTAATTTAGTAGGTTTACTAGAAAAAAGTGGCCATCCAGATATAGGAAAGGATTATTCAAAAGTAAATCAAGGCTCCACTTTTGATTTGGATATTTCTGACAATTATAAAGAAACGCTTAGCAAGGCTGATGTCTTGATAGATTTTACTCTACCTGAGGCAACTTTACATTCATTGGAGTTGACTAAGGGCATGGATGTTAATCATGTAATTGGAACCACTGGATTTTCCTCTGCTGAAGAGGAGAAAATATCAATGTATGCAAGATCAAAGACAATTGTGAAGGCAGGGAATATGAGCTTGGGTGTGAATTTGATAACAAAGTTAACTGAGATGGTAGCCAGTACATTAGATGAAGAGTTTGATATTGAAATCCTTGAGATGCATCATAAAGAAAAGATAGATGCACCTTCTGGAACTGCTTTAATGTTAGGAGAAGCAGCCGCAAAAGGCCGAGATGTGTCTCTAGAGGATGTAAAAGATTTGGATAGAACTAATGTCCGAGCCAAAAGGAACCGTGGAAATATCGGACTGACGGCTCTTAGAGGCGGAGATGTAGTTGGAGAGCATTCAGTAATTTTCGCAGGCTTTGGAGAGAGAATAGTAATAAGTCACATTGCAAATAATCGTGAAATCTTTGCTAGGGGAGCTCTTAAGGCGGCACAATGGACGTTAAATAAAGAGCCTAAACTGTACAGTATGTTGGATGTTTTGGGCATATAAGTTAACTTCCTAAATAAATTTAATAATCTGTAGAGCTCAATGGAAAAGAAAATACCATCCAAAATATTAGCTTTTATACTGGTCCTAACTCATTGGATAGCAGTGCCAATTTCAGCTGGTAATGCATTCCCAATAAGCTGTGGTGGAAGCTTTAAAGACTTTTTGAATAATTTCTCCAGTGAAGCTGCGATTATAGGTATTCCTGAAACCACACTTGAGATTATAGGAAAAATTAAGCAGGACCAAAAAGTATTGATTTATGATCGAAGTCAGAAATCTTTTAAAATGAGTTTTATAGATTTTGCAGAAAGGGCTGTTAATGACTATAGAATAAAAACAGGAAGGAAGAAAATCCAAAAGTATTCTAAGTTATTTAATGAATTTGAGGATAGATATGGAATACCATCTGAAGTGATAACTGCCTTCTGGGCTATGGAAACAGATTTTGGAGCTGTTCAAGGCAAGTTCAATACATTAAATTCTTTGGCTACATTAGCTCATGACTGTAGAAGAACTGAAATGTTTCAATTGGAATTTTTAGCAGGGCTAAAGCTTATAGAAGATAATCAAATTGATCCTGATATAAAAGGGGCTTGGGCTGGCGAAATAGGACAAGTTCAAATGTTACCCACTGATATTCTTAGGTTTGGGAAAGATGGAAACAACGATGGGAATATTGATTTGAAGAACTCTCCAGAAGACGCAGTTGCTACAGCATTTGAGCTGGTCGCACATTTAGGGTGGCGGCCCAATGAACCTTGGTTAGATGAGGTTGTCTTAGGCAGGCATTTTAGATTTGAAGAAGCTGGTTTTGGAAGGGGTCGGTCAATAGAAGAATGGGTAAGTTTAGGCGTAAAGGGCATACCTGCATCTATAATTAATTCGAACCCAAATGCCGAATTGTTACTTCCTCAAGGCCATAATGGACCTAGTTTCCTTGCTTATTCAAATTATGATATATTTTTGAAATGGAATGACAGTTTCATTTATACGGTAACTGCAGCATACTTAGCCAAGAGGATACAAGGCACAAAACCATTTTCCCACATGAACCCTGAAGGAATTTTGGATCAAGATGATATGATAATTTTGCAGGAAAAACTTGTTAAATTAGGTGAAGACGTGGGAAAATTAGATGGAATCTTAGGTGCAAAAACAAGACAGGCTGTGAGAAAATGGCAATTAAAAACAGGATTTATTGCAGATAGTTGGCCGACGAGAAATTTCTTTCAAGTTCTTCAGTCTTATTAAATTCGAAAATTCTTACGAACGAAAGCTCGATCTGCAGGGGAATGTAATATTCTTGCGGCAATCTCTGGTTCAGTTATAAAAGGGAGATGTTCTTCTTCAGTGGGTGGTGAAATAGGATGGACACCTGTAGCAAGATAAACTGAGCAAATTTTGTGTGCCCATAAATCATATTCAGGCATAAAAATAAATTTTTGATAAACCCCTATTTTTTTTCTTATAAAAATCCTCCAGCCAGTTTCTTCCATGACTTCTCTATGCAGTGCTTGAATTGGATTTTCGTTTTTATCTATGCCGCCACCAGGAAGCTGTATTTCACTTTCCTGAAAAGTAAGTAATATTTTTCCTTTTACATTGATAATTGCATATGCCCCTGGGCGACGGGTATAATTAATCTTATTATTAAAGGGCTCACCAAATCTAATCATATTCTTTTCATGCTCTAGAAACTTATCAACTTTTACATTACTTATTACTGAATTGTAAGAAAATGTAAGGGTAATTAATTATGCAAGAAACTGATACAGTTTTGCCTTTTCAGTTAGAGGAATCCGATATTAAGGGGCGCTTAGGGGTAGTTTCAAATTCTGTTACAGAAATTTTGAGGAATAAGAATTATCCAGCTGTAATATGTAAAATCGTTGCGGAAGCTTGTGTTTTAACATCTCTAATAGGGCAAAGTATGGACCTGAGGTGGAAGCTTTCACTTCAAATTAGAGGAAAGGGTCCGTTAAAATTAATTGCTACCGATTATTTTAACTTTGGAAGTAATGACGATAATTTTAGGATAAGGTGTCATTCAAGTTTTGATAAAAAGTATACTCCTTCTTTTAATCAAGAATTTAAAGAGCTTATAGGAGAAGGCTATTTTGCAATAATCATTGACGAGGGAGCAGGTAAGGAACCCTATCAAGGTATAACACCTCTTAGAGGGGATAGCTTAACGGAGTGTGCCGAAAACTTTTTCCATCAGTCGGAGCAACTGCCTACCCGATTTAGCATAAAAATTCATGAAGAAAATATAGATTCTGATAAACAAATAGTAAAAGCTGGTGGTATCATGCTGCAATATTTGGCAAAAGGATCTGAGGCTCTAAAGAAAGAGGATCAAATGGATAATGAAGACTTTTCGTCGGCCGATTTTCTTTCAGGAAATGCTTCCGAAAATTGGAAAAGGGTGAATTTATTTCTAGATACCTTAGACTCAGATGAGTTTTTTGATCCTAAAACTTCTGACGAAGCCCTAATATATAGGTTGTTTAATGAAGAAAAGCCTACAGTCTTTGAAAAACGGAGGATACAATTTGGATGTACGTGCAGCCCTGATAAAGTTAGGCAAACGATGTCAATTTATTCTTCTAGCGACATAAAAAAAATGACAAACGAGGCAGGTAAGGTCACGGCTGAGTGTCAATTTTGCGAAGCATTTTACTCCTTTGATCCAGAAGATTTGGGAATGGATTCAAATTAAAAAATACCCAGTTTAATACAATGAAAATAACAGATATAAAAAAAGTATTGTCAGAAGTAAGAATGAGAATATCAACAGACTTTTCTTCAGACTTAGATTTCTTTGATATTGAGTTTTCAAATAGAAATTCAAAAAAGTTGATACCTGCAGCAGTTCTATTTCTCATTATAAAAAGAAAAAATGGACTTAAAGTGGTATTAACTAAGAGGTCTGATGAATTAAAGCATCACCCTGGACAGGTCGCCTTTCCTGGAGGTAAGTTAAAATTAAGTCAAGAGTCTCCCTGGCTTTGCGCTCTACGCGAGGCACAAGAGGAAATTGGACTGGATCCTAAAATAGTCCAAAATATTGGTGAGATACAAACACACCGAACCATAACTGGCTATGAAGTGAAACCATTTGTTGGGCAAGTATTAGTTGAGAATGTTTCCTTTTTACCGGATGAGAAGGAGGTAGCCGAAATATTTGAAGTACCACTTGAGTTTATTTTGGCTAAAGAAAATATGACATTACATCTTAGGGAGATCGATGGAAAAAAAAGAGGCTATTATGCAATACCCTATGGCCCATATTACATCTGGGGCGCAACAGCTAGAATAATAAAATCTTTTTCTGATTTAATTCATGGGTAATTGTGAATATAAAATGCTTATTAGTGTAGAAAGATATCAAAGAGGATTTCTGTGAAATATGAATTTGATAAAGCCTGGAAAAGTGATTCTGCATTAAAAGCATTAGTCCATTCATTAGAGAGTGCTGGAGGAGTAGCCTATTTGGTGGGAGGCTGCGTAAGAAATACTATTCTGGGTAAGCCATTTACTGATATTGATATTGCAACGGATCTTCTTCCGGAACAGGTTGTTAGCATATCAAAAAAGGAGGGGTATAAGGTAATTCAAACAGGGATATCTTATGGTACTGTAACAATTGTGAACGCGGGAAGAAAGTTTGAAGTTACTACATTTAGATCTGATATTAAAACTTATGGAAGAAAGGCATCCGTAAAATTCACTACTGAAATGAAACTAGATGCCATGAGGCGCGATTTCACAATGAATAGCATTTACATGGCTGTCTCCGGTGAAATTATCGACCCTTTGGGATCATTAGATGATCTTCTTGAAAAGAAAATAAAGTTTATTGGAAATCCTTCTGAAAGAATTGAAGAAGATAACCTTAGGATTCTACGATTTTTTCGTTTCCTGGCTGAATTTAATAAAGGGCGTTCTGATATAGACCAAGATACTATGGAGGCACTCTATAAATATAAGAAGGAAGTTAAATCTCTTAGTAGGGAAAGAATTTGGATGGAACTTAAGCGCATTCTTTCTGTCCCTGAGCCGCAGCATGTTTTTTCCATAATGATTGAAGAAGGTATCCTAGATGAGGTTTTGCCACCAATAGAAGTAGAAGGACTGTCTAAAGTTGTAACGGCAGAGAAAGAGTATAGTGTGTCACCGTCTCATTTAATTAGGCTTTTTTCTCTTAATAAAAGTATTGGAAAGAATTGGGTCCATTATGTCTCACTAACCAGCAATGAAGCAAAAATTCTTGAATTTATAAAAGAAAGTTTAGCGCATTATAAAGAATTAAAGACTGTAGCATATAAATTTGGTCGTGGTGTAGCTGAGGGTTGGCTATTAAATTCCTGTGATGGTTCTTTTGACGTAATACCAGGTAAAATTTCAGAAATAATTAATACCGGTTGCAACGCTTTTTTCCCGATTAGTGGAGTAGATCTATTAGAAGAAATGGAAGAAGGCCCTGAACTTGGGCGTCAGATGGAGCGGTTAGAGAAGTTATGGATAAAATCTGGATTTAAAATGAGTAAAGAAGAGCTTCTCTCAAAATCAAAGAGCTAATACTTAAGGCCATTTTGCTTCGGGCGGTAAACTCATTAGTACTGCTTCCGGATTATGTCCTGTTTGAAGGCCAAACTGAGTGCCTCGGTCATATACAAGATTAAATTCAGCGTACCTACCTCTTTTTATGAGCTGCCATTCTCTTTCTTCTTCAGTCCAGCTCTCATTTCTATGTTTTTTTGTCAGTGGCAGGTATGCATCGAGAAAAGCTTTCCCCACTTCTTTAGTAAAATTAAAGTCAGCATGCCAGTTTCCGGTACAGTGATCATCATAAAATATTCCCCCCACACCCCTAGGTTCTTTCCAATGTTTAATCATAAAATATTCATCTGCCCATTTTTTAAATCGTGGGTAGTACGATTTGTCGTGCCCATCACAAGCTTTTTCTAAAGTTTTATGAAAGAATCTGGTATCTTCAATTTCTTCAACCATTGGGTTTAAGTCCGTACCGCCTCCAAACCACCATCCTTTTGAAGTCCAGAACATTCTTGTGTTCATATGTACGGCCGGGCATTTCGGTGATCTCATATGGGCTACTAGAGAAATTCCGGAGGCCCAAAATCTCGGATCTTTATCTAGGTCAGGAATATTATTTCTTGCAGAAATAGATTTTTGAGCAGCTTCACCAAGTGTTCCATAAACAGTTGAAATATTTACACCAACTTTTTCAAAAAGACGACCTGACCGCATTACAGACATGACCCCGCCACCGCCATCGTCCCCCGTTTCACTGCTCCTATGTGTTTCTTTTCGTTCAAACTTTCCAGGGTTTAAGTCAGAATAAGGTCCTGTAGATTGCTCAATTTCTAATTTCTCAAATGCATTGCAAATCTGATTTCTTAGAGACTGAAACCATTCAGAAGCAAGTTCTTTTTCCTTATCGCCGACTAGATCAAGATTTTCCATTATTTTCACCTGATGATTCCTTAGCCAAAGTCGCCCTGATTATTACCTATACTTCCTCTATGGAGCATAAAATGATCTAAAATGATGCATGCCATCATTGCTTCACCAATAGGGACAGCACGTATGCCAACACAAGGATCATGTCTTCCCTTAGTAATTATTTCCCTCTTAGTTCCATCTTTAGATATTGTTTGTTTAGGTGTTAAAATTGATGAAGTTGGTTTTACAGCGAAACGGACTATAAGGTCTTGGCCAGTACTTATTCCCCCTAAAACCCCACCAGAATTATTGCTCTTATATTTAGGCTGGTTATTTTCATAGAATATTTCGTCTGCATTTTCGTCACCTGTAAGTTCTGCGGACTTCATACCAGCTCCTATTTCGACGCCTTTTACAGCATTTATAGACATCATTGCTTTAGCTAAATCAGAGTCAAGTTTTCCATAAATTGGGGCTCCTAAGCCTGGAGGAACCCCTTTGGCTATTATCTCAATCATAGCACCTACGGAATTGCCTGATTTTCGAATTTTATCTAAATAAGCGGACCAGTCATCTACTATCTTTTTATCGGCTGAAAAAAATGGATTTCTGGGTACTTCGGAAAAATCAATATTAGAGCGGTTTATAGATTTGGTGCCAATTTGCACTAAGTGGCCATAAATTTGTAGCTCCGGCACCATTGATTTCAGACATAATTTTGCTATTCCTCCCGCGGCAACACGTGCAGCTGTCTCTCGTGCTGATGATCGTCCACCACCGCGGTAGTCTCTATTCCCATACTTTTGATAGTAGGTTATATCAGCGTGCCCAGGCCTAAAAGTTTCAGCTATATCTTTATAATCTTTAGATTTGTGATCTTTGTTAAATATTATTAATTGTATAGGGCTACCAGTGGTTTTGCCCTCAAAGACTCCTGAATATATTTCAAGCTCATCATCTTCTTTTCTTTGGGTTGTAAACCTGTTTTGCCCTGGTTTTCTTTGGTCTAAAAATTTTTGAATATCGCTGGTGTTAATTTCAATATTAGGAGGACAACCGTCAATTGTAGCTCCAATAGCTTTCCCATGACTTTCGCCCCAAGTTGTTACGCGGAAAAGATGTCCAAAGGTATTCATTTAATTTGCTCTAAACGTTATCTAAATTTTACGTATAGCATGTATGGCGGAAAAAGCGAGAATGACTTCTCATTTTTGAAAGTTCAAATTAGTTAAAGACTTATTGCTTGCCTTTAATTGGAGCCCACAACCGCCTGTTCGTTAGAAACAGTAATCCTGCAAGTACTATCATCATTGATAGAGCCAAGAATCCAGCCTCTTTTCTATTATTGAGTTTGGGTTCTGCTGCCCACATTAAAAATGCAGCAACATCTTTAGCTTCCTGTTCAATTGTAGCTTCTGTTCCATCTTCATATTCAACGTCTTCACCCCAAAGAGGTTGTCCCATGGAAATCCACCCTCCGGGATAAATATCATTGCCATATAGAATAGATCCAGCCTGCTCTTTTTCTTCTTCATTAAATTTCATAAGGAGGTTTACGATATATTCTGGACCTCCCATACCTTTAATTAGTTGGTTTATGCCTAGTCCATAGGGACCGTGAAAACCAGCTCTTGCTTTTGCCATAAGGCTTAAGTCAGGGGCTGTTTCAATAGCAGAACTTTCAAATTTATCTGAAGGTGTTGCCGCTCTATAATCATCAAGCTCAATATCAAAGATTTCAAAATTGCTCATGTATTCTTTTATCTGATTCTGAGAGAGTTCCGGCCCCCCTTTATCTCCAAGGTTACGATAGGCAACCTTGTTTAACCCGTGGCACCCTGCACATACTTCAGTGAATACCTGCAAACCTCTTCGAAGTTGATCTTTGTCATAAGTTCCAAACATTCCTTCAAAAGAAAAATCCATATCTTCAACCACACCTTTTGCTTTTTCCGCGCTTAGAGCAGGGAAAGCCAATGCAAAAGATAAAAATGTTACTAGTAGGGTTTTTTTCATACTTTATTTACCTATTAAACTTCATTCAGCTGGAGTAGTAGCTTCCGTTTTCTCTTCTTTTTCTTTTTTCTTTGCTTTTGGGTAGTGGTCGTTGAAATCATCCTCAATAGTTAACGGCTGAGGGTCAGGGGTCTCAATTAGCCCTAGTAGTGGTAAGATAATTAGAAAATATGCAAACCAATATCCTGCTCCAATAAGAGCTATAGTGGAGTAAGGTGGTTCTGCTGGCATTGCCCCGCACCACATCAATACCATAAAGTCAACAACTAGTAAGGTGAACCACCACTTAAACATTGGTCGATATCGACCTGACCTTACAGAAGAAGTATCAAGCCAAGGTGCTAGGCCCATTACGCCAATTGCCCCAAACATAGCTAACACGCCAAAAAACTTTGCATCTATTATCCCGGCTGTGAAAAAGCTGGCCAATTGGACAACCAAAACATCAGCAGTAAATGCCCTTAAAATTGCGTAAAAAGGTAGATAATACCATTCAGGGACAATGTGCGCAGGTGTAACAAGTGGATTAGCCTCAATGTAATTATCTGGATGCCCCAGATAGTTTGGCATGAATCCCACAACATAAACAAAAACTGCCATTATGAGTACCAGGGCATAAAGGTCCTTTATCACAAAATAAGGCCAAAAAGGTAACGTGTCTTTTTCGGCATCTTCTTTGGAAGTTCTTCGCACTTCGACACCAGTAGGGTTGTTATTGCCAGTTGTATGAAAGGCCCATATATGCACTAAAACAAGTCCTAAAATAATAAACGGTAGTAGATAATGAAGGCTGAAAAATCTGGTTAGAGTAGCATTATCAACTGCAGGGCCACCAAGTAGCCAGGTCTGGATAGGCTCTCCAATGCCTGGTATGGCGCCGAAAAGCCCTGTTATAACTGTAGCACCCCAAAATGACATCTGTCCCCAAGGCAACACATATCCTAAGAATCCTACGGCCATCATGGCTATATAAATTAACATACCTATAATCCATGTTACTTCTCTAGGGGCTTTGTAAGAGCCATAGTAGAGACCTCTAAAGATATGGGCGTATACAGCTATGAACATTAGAGACGCGCCATTTTGATGTGCATATCTTATGGCCCATCCGCCATTAACATCTCGCATAATGTGTTCAACACTATCAAATGCTAAATCAGCATTTGGTGTATAGTGCATAACTAAAATGATTCCCGTGATTATTTGCAGCACCAAGCAAAAAACCAACACAATACCCCAAATCCACATCCAATTTAAATTTTTTGGGGTCGGGATCATAAGCGTATCATACGCCAAAGACAAAATAGGGAGACGTGTATTTAGCCAGGTTTGAAAACCTGGTTTTGGTTTAAACTTATCATGAGGGATGCCAGCCAATACTATTCTCCTTAACCTAGTTTAATGATGCCATCATCAACAAATTTTGCCACAGGTACCTCAAGGTTTTTCGGGGCAGGGCCTTTTCTTATTCGGCCAGATATATCGTAGTGGGATCCATGGCAGGGACAAAACCAGCCGCCAAATTCGCCAGCATTATTTAGGGGCACACAACCTAAATGTGTACAGACACCTACCATCACTAGCCATTCACCTTCTTCGTCAATTGTCCTATTGGCATCACTTGCATCTGCTTCTTTAAGATTTTTGTTTTCAGCAGAACTATCGGGCAGATCGCCAAGATCTACAGCTCTGGCCTCTTGGATTTCATCTTCTGTTCTTCGTCTGATAAAAACGGGTTTACCAAGCCATTTTACCGTAAGTTGGGCTCCTGGTTCCAAATCAGAAACGTCCACTTCTATCGAAGAAAGTGCTTGAACATCTGCAGAAGGATTCATCTGATTGATCAATGGCCAAATAGCAGCACCCGTTGTTACAACTCCAGCAGAAGCAGTAGCAACATAAAGAAAATCTCTTCTATTAGCAGTTTTTTCTTCTGACAATTTAATCTCTTTAACTGATTACAGTTTTATAGAACTCATATAAGGTAAAAATTTGCTTTCGTCTACAGGACTTTCAGCCGCACCAGATTTATGTTAATCAAATTTATGATTGATGCTTATAACTCTGATAACCCTTCGCTTGCAGTATTTCAGCCTGATATTGCCCAAAACTTGGGAGCAATGCTAAGGCTGACAGCATGTTTCGGTGTGAGCCTTAGTATCATTGAACCTTGTGGGTTTCCATTTTCCCAAAAAGTTTTGCGACGATCAGCAATGGACTATATGGATTTTGCAAAAATTAATCATCATACCTCATATAAGGATTTTAGGGATAAGACCTCAGGAAGAGTAATCCTTTTAACGACTAAAGCAAAAAAATCGATTTGGGAACATTCCTTTGAAGGCAATGATACTCTGTTGGTTGGGCAAGAATCTGCAGGCGTACCAAAATATGTAGCAGATGACTCTGATTATTGCCTCAAAATACCTATAATAGAAAGAGCTAGATCATTGAATGTCGTTACAGCAGCGGCGATCGCTTTAGGAGAAGTTTTGAGACAAATCAGATCAACTTCTGATTTACATTAGGGTCATTTGTCATATATTTGAGGTAAGTCAAGATATTTTGATTATGATAATTAATAAGATAAGAATATTAAATAAATATAGGGAATATATTTTTGAAGCGAATTTTAATATCAATTTCTATTTACCTTTTGTGCCAATCAGGTGTTGCGCATGCGGAGATTTCTCAAAAAAAATGGAGATTTGGAATCTTTGGAGGTGTTCAAGAAGCTTCACCAAGCAGAGTTAATACTTTCACAGATAATGGCACAGCCTTAAATTTTGATGCAGATTGGGAAGGCAATTCTCTTTCTATGCCTCCATATTATTCAATACGTACAAGCTACTGGGATAGCACTGCAAGTGCCTGGGAAATAGATTTTACGCATTCAAAAGTATATGCAAAGTCTTCTACATTAACAGACAGCAGCTTGGATCATTTGGAATTTACTGATGGAATTAATGTCCTCAGCTTAAGTAGGGTGTGGCAGCTCGCAGACAATAAAAGTAATAACAGCTACTTACCCTATGTTGGCCTTGGCGGCGGGGTTTCTTTGCCTCATGTTGAGATAATCAAAAGTTCTAACCCAACGATCGCAAGAACAATGGGATATCAGTTTGGCGGGTTTTCAGGCCAAGCGCAGGCAGGGATTCGCCTGCCAATAAATTCTAATATTAATGCTGTTTTTGAATACAAGATTACTTTTATTGCTTTGGACGTTGAGACCGCGGCTTCAAGGTCTCTTAAAACAAACCTTGTTACAAATGCTATTAATATTGGCATTGAATTCTGAGTAGAAAATCTAAGCTAGATTAATGATTTAAAATTATTTAAATTTGTTTAAACAAAATTGAGCATATAGGAGACCCCATGTTGAAGAGTTTAGATCTTGAGACGAAGTTAAAAGACCCAAGTCTATTAAAGAAGCAGGCTTATATAAATGGGAAATGGGTGGGAGCGAAAAGCGGAAAGACTTTTCCAGTGTATAATCCGTCAACAGGTGAGGTCATTGCTGATGTTCCTGATATGGGAGTAGAAGATCTCCAGGTTGCAATTGATGGGGCCTATAAGGCTCAAAAGACGTGGGCCGCAAAAACAGGGAAAGAACGTGCTGGAATCTTAAAAAAGTGGAATGATTTGATGGTTGAAAATGCAGACGATTTAGCAATCATTCTAACAGCAGAGATGGGAAAACCGTTAGCAGAAGCTAGGGGTGAAATAGTGTATGGGGCCAGTTTTATAGAATGGTTCGCTGAAGAAGCTAAGCGGGTATACGGAGAAACCATACCAGGCCATCAACCCGATAAGAGAATAATGGTTATTAAGCAACCCGTTGGAGTTGTTGCGTCCATTACGCCTTGGAATTTTCCTAATGCAATGATTACGAGAAAGGCTGGACCAGCACTTGCATCCGGTTGCGCTTTCGTTGCAAAACCTGCTGGAGAAACGCCACTTTCTGGTCTGGTAATGGTTGAGTTGGCCGAAAGAGCAGGAGTGCCAGCTGGTGTTTTTTCAATGATTACCTCTAAAAGATCTTCAGATATTGGTAAGGAGATGTGTAGTAATTCCAAGGTTAGGAAATTGACTTTCACTGGCTCTACAGAAGTTGGGCGTGTTTTAATGAAGCAAGGTTCAGAAAATATCTTGAAAATGTCTATGGAACTTGGTGGCAATGCACCATTTATAGTTTTTGACGATGCCGATATCAAAGCGGCCGTTGATGGAGCAATGATATCAAAATATCGTAACAATGGTCAAACTTGTGTTTGTGCAAATAGAATTTATGTTCAGGAAGGTGTTTATGATGAGTTTGCCGAGAAACTTGCTGAAGCAGTAAATAAGATGAAAGTTGGTGACGGATTCGAAAATGACGTGACTGTTGGACCTTTAATTTCAGATGCTGCAGTTGATAAGGTGGAAGATCATATTTCGGACGCGCTCGGAAAGGGAGCAACATTATTGTCAGGTGGGAAAAAGCACTCACTCGGTGGAAAATTCTTTGAACCTACGGTTTTAACAGACGTAAATAAGAAAATGAAAATTACCCAAGAAGAGACTTTTGGGCCTGTAGCACCACTTTTTAAGTTTTCGAATGAGGAAGATGTTATTGAGCAGGCTAATGATACTATTTTTGGCCTGGCTTCCTATTTTTATGCTCGTGACTTAAGTAGAGTTTGGAGAGTTGCTGAGGCCCTAGAATACGGAATGGTTGGGATAAATACTGGTCTTATATCAACTGAGGTTGCACCATTCGGAGGAATAAAACAATCTGGTTTAGGTAGAGAAGGTTCTCATTATGGGATGGATGATTTTATGGAGCTAAAATATCTCTGCATGTCCGTGTGACAACGATCAATACTTTGATATTGGATAAAAAATAAAGAAGATTTTATTAGATCAATGTTGCAGTAAGTAATTTCTTGTCTTTGTTGAACAAGATTGTATCAGTTATGTT